>Ga0007813_1000009_pt1 | contig 80418 bp, 70 predicted proteins | sample CryBogCBE29Jun09_FD_71194 | JGI IMG/M metagenome (GOLD analysis project Ga0007813, IMG submission 71194) | Freshwater microbial communities from Crystal Bog, Wisconsin, USA - CBE29Jun09 | ecosystem: Environmental > Aquatic > Freshwater > Lake | place: Crystal Bog, Wisconsin, USA | collected... | reverse complement strand
TTCTCGGCCATCACCTTGGTCAGCGCCGCCGTCAGCGTCGTCTTGCCATGGTCAACGTGACCGATCGTGCCCACGTTCACGTGAGGCTTAGTACGCTGGAACTTTTCCTTCGACACGGCGCTCTCCTTTCAGGGGCCATCGCCCCGTTTTCTACTCCGCCCCGCCTAACGGGACGACGATTAAATGACTGACAAACCGCCGCCAGCACTCGCTGACGACATCTGGTGCCCACGACCGGGATCGAACCGGTGACCTCGTCCTTACCAAGGACGCACTCTACCGACTGAGCTACGTGGGCCCGACCTACCGTTTAGAAGGAAATATCCTTCTAAATCAATACTTTCTCATCTGCCGCAGACTCGAGCACCGATCACCGGTGTGGAGCGGGTGATGGGAATCGAACCCACGCCATCAGCTTGGAAGGCTGAGGTTCTACCATTGAACTACACCCGCCTAACCATTCCGCCGATCTGCCGACAGTTACACGACCGACCTACCGCTCAGTCTCACCGCCCGCCCGTCACCGGAACCCCGGTGACGTGGTGGAGGGGGAAGGATTCGAACCTTCGAAGACATAAGTCGGCAGATTTACAGTCTGCTCCCGTTGGCCGCTTGGGTACCCCTCCGGCAAATGAGCCGCGCATTTTCGGCCTCGAACCCCCTCCTGTCAACTAGGTCGTGCGGAAAAGATCTTGCCGCTGCACGGACGAGTGCCGATTAGGGTTTCCCGGCGAACAATGCCGCGAGCTTGGGATCGCCCACCTGCTTGGCGATATCCGCGGCCGACTGCGAGGCCGAGTTCCGGATCCGCTGATCGGAACCTAAAGAAATCAGCAACTTGGCTGCATCCAGTTGGCGCGCGCCGACGGCAGCGAGCAAGGGCGTGTTGCCCATTTCGTTGCGGGCTTCCAGTTTCGCGCCGGCACTGAGCAACAGGCGGATGACCTCCACGCGCCCGGCCCCAGCCGCCACGAGGAGGGGCGTATTTCCGGACCTTGAGCGCGCCTCGCGCGCGGCGCCGGCTTTCAACAACGTGCCGACCAAGGCCAGATCGCCGCGTTGCGCGGCGATCGCCAAGGGCGTCATGCCGTCGTTGTCCGGTACATCCAAACCGGGCCCGGACGCGAGGACGGATGCCGACGCGCCGATGCCGGCGGACGCAGCGATGGCGAGTGCAGTCCGCCCGGCCGCATCCCTTTGCCGGGGGTCGGCGCCGGCTGTTAGGAGCGTCTGCAACAACAGCGCGTCGCCGCGTTCGGCCGCCTGCATCAAGGCAGTTCGGCCATGGCTGTCGGCGGCGTTGACTTTCGCACCACCGGCCAGCAGCGATTGAATCAGAGCACGATCGCCCAGGTCCGCTGCCACGTCCAGAGCCAACGCACCACGCGCGAGGCCGGCATTGGGGTCCGCGTGAGCCAGCAACAAAGCGTCCACGACCGTGCGCTGGCGCCCCCTCACCGCAAGACCCAAGGGCGTATCGCCTTCGGCATTCTTGGCATCGACCCGCGCGCCCGCCATCAGGAGCGCCTGAACCACCGCAACGTGACCGCCCTGAGCCGCGATGCCCAGCGCCGGCGTGCCCAAAGGCTCGGTGGAATTGGGGTTGGCGCCGCTGCCGAGCGCGGCTTTCACGGCGGCGACGTCACCGCGCTCGCATGCGATCAACAGACCGGACCAACCCGCGAATCGGTCGTCGGACCGCGTCTCCCGCACGACCACTCGCGCCACACCGGTGGCTCCAGCAGACTTCAATGCCGCCAGAATGGCGGAGGTTTGTCCGCTCTTCGGCGCTCTCTCCGCCAGATCCATCGCGGCCAAGCCTTGGGCATTGCGGACATTCGGATCGGCACCGTGCGCCACCAATACGTCGACGGTTTCAGGCGACCCTGCCGCGGCGGCCAGCATTAACGGCGTCCCGCCGCGGATATCCACGGCATTCACGTTCGCGCCCGCTGCGATAAGCAGTTTCACGACCGCCGACGCGCCACTGCGCGCAGCGATCAACAGCGGGGTATCGCCGGCGCTGTCACGCAAGTCCACCGTCGCACGGTGTGACAACAGAATTTGCGCAGCGTCCGGCTGGTTAAACTCCGCGGCATCGTGCAACGCGGCGCGGTGGTCGGATCCAACCGTATCGGCCGGCACCGTCTCTAAGAGAGCGGTCAACTTTGAGAGATTGCCGTCATGCGCCCACCGACGCAGTAGCGTGGCGGGGTCAGCGACCGCGCCCGGCTCGACCGGTGCGGTGGATGCCGCATGCGGCGCAAAGCCAGCGGAACTCGCCACTGCGGACCATTCCGCCGCCGTGCGCCCCGTCGACGGGCAAATCCCCGACTCGACCTGCGCTGCCAACGTATACGCGGCTTTCGCCCAACCCAAGCCGGCCGACTCCACCAACAAATGGCAGGCGCGCGCAGCATCGGGAGGCAGACCCACGTCGTTACTGCGCGGCAAATACAGCAGCGCCAATTGGTACGCTGCCTCGGCATTGCCACGCTCGGCCAATCCGGACAGCAACTCTGCGCTGCGCACGTAGTCGTGGCGTCGCAGCGCGTCCTTCGCCGGCTCCAGCTCCGGGCTCCCCTGCGTCGCCGACAACAGCAACGCCGACAGGACAAAAGCCGCGGTCATGCCGTGCCCCATTTTGTTTCAACCGAAATGCCGATGCTCTTCAAGAAGTCCGTGGGCAAGACGCCACCGGCATTCACAATCACCGCATCGTTCGGGATCTCGATCGTCTGGCCCTCATGACGCAAGCGAACCGAGTCAGCGCCGATTTCTTCGACTTCGGATTTGAGCAAGATCGATAAAGAGCCCTGCTCAACCGCCGCCTTGATACGTTCACGATTGCGCTGCTTGGCACGACCGAACGCATCGCCACGGTACGAGAGCGTCGCGCTCGCGCCGGCTTCGGCCAAACTGGCGGCGGCCTCGAGCGCACTGTCGCCACCACCGATGACGAGCACGCGCTGACCGACGTATTGCTCAGGATCGATCAAACGGTAGACCACTTTGGATCGATCTTCACCGGGCGCGCCCAATTTACGCGGCGTACCCCGACGTCCGACCGACAACAAGACCGTGCGAGCCCGGTATTCGCCCTTCAATGTTTTCACGACAAACCCATCGCCCGACGGCACCACCGATTCGACACGCTCGTTTTCGCGGATCTGAAGGCCCGTCTGCTTTTGGGCATCCAGCCAAACTTTGAGCAATTCTTCCTTGGTGGTCAGCGAAACTTTGACCTTGCCGATGATCGGCAATACCGCCGGCTGCGTCATCACGATCTTGCCGCGAGGATATTGGAATACGCAGCCGCCCAACGACTCCTGCTCGATAGTGACAAAGCGCAGCTTCGCCTCCAGCGCAGCCAAGGAAGCAGAGAAACCAGCAGGGCCCGCGCCGACGATCACGACGTCGAGTTCATCACCGTCGCCGCGCGGACGCCGAGCCAGAATTTCCGCCAGGGCCTGCCGACCTTGCTCAACGGCGTTGCGGATTAGCCCCATCCCGCCGAGCTCTCCGGCCACGAAAACGCCGGGGACATTGGTTTCAAACCACGGACTCACCTTGGGGAGATCCACGCCGCGGCGGGCGGTACCGAAGACCAACGTGATGGCATCCACCGGACACGCCGGCGCGCACGCACCGTGTCCAATACAGTTCGTGGGGCCAACCAGATCGGCTTTGCCGTCAATAATGCCCAGCACGGTGTGATGATCCTGTTCAGGACAGGCGCTCACGCACGACCCGCAGCCGATACAGCGTGTGTAGTCAATCGCCGGATGCAGCGAGGCCGGCTCGGTCAGTCCGGCTTCAATCGCCTCTTTTTGCGCGACAAAGCTTTGACGCTTGAGTCGCGAACGACTCACGAGGTACCAGATGACATAAATCGCCAGCGGGGCAGAATAGATCAGGTATTCCATAAGCTCTTCACGACGGGCTAGGACAGTTCGCCTAAGACGGGCAAATGCCGGATGCCGGGCAAAGTGTCTTAATCCGGCGTTCGATAACAGCAGAAGATTGCCAAACCGTGAGCCAGTTCCGCATCCACATCACATGTCGCGAGGCAGCGACGTCGGCATCTGTCGACGGTAGGCGAACCGCTGATATCCTCGCCCACGTCGGTTGTTCTATTCTTCCGCACCTCATTTGATCCAAGGGAAAACGGACTTGAGCACGCCGCTGATCCTCGCGCTACTCGCCCTTCCCATGGTGTTGGTCGCCGCCCATTACGCGTTGCGGCGCGACCGACACCGCACGGCCCTGTGCCTGATCATCGTCGCGCCGCTGGTGGCCGCGACGACGTACGTGGCGTCTGAACGGATCGTCGCGCCGGCGCCTTCGGCTGCGCCTGCCCCGACGCGCAGCGCATCGACCGAGCCGCCAGCGGCACAACCGGTGGACGAAGCGCCCTCAGCGACGGCGTCGACGCCCGGCGGCGGCCGTATCGCTGAGCTGCACGCACAGGCGGAGGAAGCCCGTCGAGCGAAGAACTACGCGCTCGCGGCGTCCCGCTTTCGTGAAATCACGCAAATCGCCCCCTTCGACCCGGACGGCTGGGCCGATTGGGGGGATGCGCAGGCGGCGGCGGCCGGCGGGGATTTGACGGCCGGCCAAGCCGCCATCGACCGCGCACTCGAACTCGACGCGAACCACCCCAAAGCCCTGTGGCTCAAAGCCAGCCTGAAGCTGCAGCTGAAAGACTACAAGGCGGCGGCCGACCTCTGGCAACGCCTACTCCGTGGGCTGCCGGCGGATTCGAGCGATGCCAAAATTGTGCAAACCAATCTCGACGAGGCCAAGCGCCTGATGACGGGTAATGGAGCCAAACCATGAGCGCGGAAGCTCTACAGATCGGAGCCGACAACGGCTCTCGCCGAATCAGTTCAACGACGATCGGCATCCTCCTGACGACCATCATTCTGGTCACCGGTTGGGTATTGCCGTTGCGCGACTACATCACCCCGCGCTCGGGCCTGGGCTACTGGTTGGGCATTATCGGTGGGTCACTGATGATCCTGCTGCTGATCTACCCGCTCCGTAAACGCGTTCGAGCCTTCGCGTTTTTGGGGTCTGCGCGGATCTGGTTTCAGATACACATGATTCTCGGCGTCGCCGGTCCGCTGGCAATTTTGTATCACTGCACCTACCGGATGGGCGCCACCAACTCGAACGTCGCGTTGTGGTCCATGATCGTCGTCGCATCCAGTGGCCTCATCGGCCGATACCTCTACAGCCGTATCCACTTCGGCCTGTACGGCAGTCGCGCCAATTTGGATGAAATCCACTTTCAAGCGAGCAAAATTCGTTTGGAAGGCACCGGAGCGGGTCGCCTGCTGCCGGGCTTTGCCGAGCGTCTCGATGATGCGGAGAAGTCGATATTCTTTAATTTGCCGCTGGTCCCGAAAGCCGCGTCCGCGCTGCTACTCTGGTTGTGGGCCGGCATGAGTATCCGATTGTTTATTCGGCGGTCGCTGACTAAAGCCGCTGAACAGTCGAAGGCCATTGCGGGCCAAAAGCAAAAGCTGTTGCTCGCCGCACAACGCTACGCCGATGCGCGACTGGCGGCGGCGCGGCGAGTGGCCGAGTTCCAAAGCTGCGAAAAGCTGTTCGGACTCTGGCACGTGCTGCATTTGCCTTTGTTTGGAATGCTGCTGGTCGCGGGCATCATCCACGTTTTCGCCGTCAACCTGTACTGAGGCGCCATGCGCTCGTATCGCCGACTGTTCCAGACTGTACTTGCGGCGCTACTGTTGACCTGCGCGTCACTGGCGCAGGCGACAGCGATTGAGAAAATTTTGATGCCTGGCGAAGTGTCGCAGGCGCACGCCAAGTATGAGACGGAGTGCGTGAAGTGCCACGACCGCTCACACCGGGAACGGCAGAGCACGCTCTGTCTGGACTGCCACAAAGACGTGGCGCAAGACTTGCGTGAGAAGAAGGGCTTCCACGGTCATGCCGTCAAGGCGGATACCGAGTGTACGGCGTGTCACAACGAGCACAAGGGGCGTCGCGCGGACATCGTGCGCTTCGATCGAGAGTCCTTCGAACATGCGATCAGCGGCTATAAATTAGAGGGACGACACCAGACCGTTGCATGCGCCAATTGCCATGTCTCCGGCAAAAAGTACCGAGAAGCGGCGACGACCTGTTTTGGATGCCACGAGAAACAAGACATCCACCGCGGCAAACTGGGCAAAGACTGTGCGCAATGCCACAACCAGATCAGCTTCAAAAAGACGGACTTTGATCATTCAAAGACGCATTTTCCGCTGAAGGACGCGCACGCTCGGGCCAGTTGCGCGGAATGCCATCGAGATCCCTCCTACAAGAACACCCCGATGGAGTGCGTCGCGTGTCACGCACGGGACGATGTCCACAAGGGCGGTCGCGGTCCTGACTGCGGGGCCTGTCACAACGCCGACAAATGGAAATCTGCGACCTACGATCACGCCAAACTGGCGCATTTTGCGCTCAACGGTGCGCACGCCAAGGTGACGTGCGAGGCCTGTCACCGATCCGGCGATACGAAGGCCAAAGTTCCCGATCAGTGTGCCGGCTGCCACGCCGCCAACGATAGGCACGGGGGCCGTTTCGGCGATGACTGCAAGCAATGCCACAACGAAGAGCGCTGGAAAGACGCGCATTACGATCATGAGAAGCAAGGCCATTGGGAACTGAAGGGCAAGCACGCGAAGGTGGATTGCCACAGTTGTCATACGGGGCCCATTTCCGGCCCGAAGCTCCCGAAGGACTGCGCGGGCTGCCACAAGGCGGATGACGTGCACCACGGATCGATGGGTACCCAATGCGGGTCCTGTCATGTCGAGGCGGGATGGCGCGAGAAAGTGCGGTTTGACCACGATATGACCCGATTCCCGCTGGTTGGGTTGCACGCGAATGTCGGCTGTGAGGAGTGCCATACGACGCGCGCCTATCGGAACACCGCACGGGATTGCTTCAGTTGTCACAAAGCCGACGACGTTCATAAAGGCAACCTGGGCAAAGCGTGCGCCACGTGCCATAACCCGAACGGGTGGAAATTCTGGCAGTTTGATCACGGCAAGGCGACGCACTTCGCGCTGGAAGGCGCGCACGCCAAAATCACGTGTGAGAGCTGTCACGTGAAGCCGGCCGACGAAGTCAAACTGTCGAAGGAATGCGGCGACTGCCATGCCCGCGATGACGCCCATCACGGCGGGTTCGGCCGCGATTGCGCGCGGTGCCACTCCAGCGTGACATGGCGCGGCGCCGGAGTGCGCCGATAATTCACCGACGTCGGCCGGCGAACGCAGGTTCCCCGGCCGACCTCGCGATCGACGCGTCCTAGAAACTCAGGTTATAGCCCAGCCCGAACCAGAACCGTTTGGTGTTCTGGCTTAACAATGTCGTGGCTGGGAGATTCGGGTCCAATGGGATCCCTGGGGCGAGGCTGGCGTTGAGCGCTGACTGCTCATACCCGGCTTCAAATTGGATGATACCGCGGCGTAAACGCCAGTCGGCCAGCAAGGAAGGGCTCGCCGACCATCCCGCGCTCGTTCCGGTCCGCGGGTCGTTGCCGCTTGTATGACTGACTTGGAGTCGCGGGCCGACCCGCACGGCGTCGGTGATCGGGTAGCGCGCGGTTCCAAACAGCGAGACGGCACGCGTACCTTGACGCGTCGTGTAGCCCAATCCGAGCGTATCCACATCGCCATCGACCATCCAACCGCCACCCAGCAACTGCGTGGACAATCCAATCGCACTGCCGGATGCGGGCGTGGCCGCGACGCCGCCGGAGGCGACTGTACCGCCAACTCGACTGAATGACAGGTCCGCACCCCACTGCAACTGCTCGGTGAGCGGATGCTGGATGCCGAGCGTGCCCAAGTCGGCGGTGGCCGTACGGTCCAACGCCAACTGTTTCACGCCGGATTCGCCATTGACGGCGATCAGAGACGAGAGCGAGGTCGTCGCTTGACCGATGAGGGCGTTGGACAAGCTCAAAAACGGGGCATGGCGGTGGTCGAGCACACTCGTCAACACCCAACGATCCGGCAGGGAAAAGCTCCCGAGCAACGTGGCTGAGTTCAGGGCCTTAAATGACACGTCGTAATCAAACTGAGCGACCACGGATTTACCGTCCCGGTAAAACCGAGATTCCAAGCCGACTTGTCGAGTATCGACCGACCCACCCGCTTGCTGCTGGAACACGAAGCCGGTGAGGTCGAGCCCCGGCAACACGCCCTGCCACTGCACGGCCACGTCCGCGAACGTGCGATCGTGCTGAACGCTTGCATCGTAGCTCTGCAAGGTCGCACCGGCGGCCGCGGACACACGCAGACCGGACTTCGCTTGCCAACCGAAGTAGGCGCCGTCGTAGGTACCGTACACACCGCCGTCCGTCTGTGACTGGCGCCCTAATCGAGCGACCCACTCCGAACGATGGTCATCCACTTCCACAAACGCCTGCGGCAGGCGCACGATGTTAGGCGCCGCCCCGGTACCGCTCAGCATGTCGCGGATATAGCCGGCAAACACACGACTCTTGAAGTCGTATCGGTCGCCGCGATAACGCAGTTGCAGGTCGGCCTCGGAATCCAACGCGGTCTGCCCCACCCCATTCGCCGAGACACCGTTTGACGTGACGTCGTTGATGTCGTGGCGATATTCTTGGGCGATGGCGCCATCGATCTGCCAACGCGGGGCATCCAGAGCCCCCTTCGTCGGACGAGTGGCTCCGTCGAGCGTGACGAGCGCCGCCAACCGCTGCTTCACGGCGTCGCTGTCGGCGCCGTCCGGGTAACGACGCAGATACTCTTCGTATTCTTTCTTGGCTTGCGCCAACTGCCCCTTACGCTCCCGCGCGAGGCCCAAGAACTCCTGTGCCTGTGGACGGGCTGCGTTCTCGGGATACTCCAAGAGCTTGGTGTAGAGCCGAATGGCGGCATCGTAATCCCGTTCCTGCATGGCCGAACGCGCGTCGGCGAGCAGTTTGTCGAGCTCCTCCGGCGACGGTGCAACAGTGCGACTGACCGGCCGCGAGGGCTTCGGTGGGGCTGCGTCGGACGCTTCGACCGACACGCGGCCGGCACGACGGGATAAGACGATCTCGACACCCGTAAGGCCCGGCTTCGGCCGGATCAGGAATTCGACGTTACGGGCAAAGTGCAGCGTGAGCGAACGCCGCGTGCCCAACGACGGATCCAAGCGTAGATCGAGGAGCCCGGCCGCGTTGTCCGCGGGGACCGGCAGCGATTCGCCAATGCTCGACAACGGCGCGCACCCTGGCAGTGGCTGCAACTCGATGCGTAATTCATCGCCCGTGCGCAGGGGATAGTTCGAAACAAAACTCATCGGGCAGTTGAACTGCACAACGACCGAACTCGCTTCGGCGGTCAGCTGATCCAGCGTTCTGTCAGCAGACAGGCCGAGCGAGTGAGACGGGCCTCCGGCGAGGACCCCGGCCACCGCGGTCGCCAACAGGCCCGCTGCTCGGCCGCTTCGACGAAGCAGTGGCGTCTGCATTAATGCACCACCGTGCCGGACAGCAGACGACTGCGCGGTGTCGTGACCGGTCCTTTCGAAGGCGCGGGTTGCGTGTGTTGTGTCGGACTGGGCACCGGCGGTTTTACCGGAGTCCATCCCAGCACGTAATGGCAACTGTCACACGAAGCGGTCGTCATCGGGTGCCGTGAGGGCAGGCCGGTCGCCGTCAGACCGTTATGGCAGGTGATGCACGTGCCCGCCAAGACGGCCGAGTGATCGAACGCCGCCGGCAGCCACGCGCTGGTGGTATGGCAACTGTCACAGTTGTTACCGGAAACGACATGATTGGTCGGCTTACCGGGGTACTTGCGGCCGTCGTGACACGAGACGCAGGCCCCTAACACGTCGGCATGATCAAGACGTGTCACCGGCACCCAGGCGATCGTACCGTGACAATCGACACAGGTATCCGTGGTGCGCGGATGCGCGCTGCCCTTCGCCTCGGCGACCACGCCGTTATGACACGTCGCGCACGGCTGCCCCGCTACCGACGCATGGTCGAATCGGCCAGCTTCGGCAGCGAGCATCGGTCTGTCGCTCCCGACTAACCCCATCCGGGATGGTCGGGTTCCGGTCGCGGCTATGCGACCGCCGGCCACGGAATTGAGTAACGGGCTCGCCGACGCTGCTGACGTCGTAGAGGCCGCGACCGGTCGTGGACGGCGCGCTGCTTTGTACTTGGAGGAGACACTGTGCTGATGGCAACCGGTGGTGCAATCCGAACCACCCCCGCTGCAGACGGTCGTATTGGGCGCTGTCGGCGTACCGGCGCTACCGCAAATGTAGTGATGAGAGGAATCTCGCTGCCAGATTGAGAGCCCATAGAACAGGTTGCGGAAGCCATACTCGTGGCACGCGTCGCACGCATTACCGGCCGCTGACGTGCCGGAGTCGCCGATCGCCGCATGACTCATCACGGTGCCGGCGAACGAGGTGACCAACTTGTGGCATCCGCTGCACTCCACGGGCACACCGGCATTGGTTATGGGGATGTGGGTGCCGCGTGTGGAACGCTGCACGATCGCAAACCCCGGTGCGCCCGCAAACGGGCCCTTTCCATCTGCGTGGCACGTGCTACAGGCCGTCGATACGGCACTGTGCAAGGTCGTCAGATTGGTTGTGTACACCGCGTAATTGCCCGCGGTGGTGTGGCACGTGGAGCAAGCCGCGCCGGCATTGATGGGGATGTGATTCGCCGGCAGCGCCGTCCCCGAGAAATAGGTAAAGGTCGTGCCGTGGCAGCTGACACAGTCGCCGGACGTCGGGTGCGCCGCGTCTTTGATCTGGTACGTTCCGCCGGTGGCGTTCGGCCGCGTCTGGAAGCCCATGTATTGGGTCGTCGTCACCGACGAGAGCGTCGCTGGATTGATCGGGTACTGGGACATCGCCATCCAGGCGTAGCCACCTTCGTGGCAGTTCTGACAACCCGAGGTGACACCGGTGTGGATTTGGGTGGTGGACGGCGCTGGCGTCAAGAAGAGAGACCCGGGCGCACTGTCGGTCGCATTCGCAGGACTCTGACCGCTCGGCATGGCGGCCAAGTGGCACTGCTCGCAGTTCGTGCCGGAGGCAATGTGCGCCGACGCGCTGCCGGCCGGCGTCGTCGGCGGCATCACGACGATTTTCGAAATCCCCACGAACGACGACGCAGTAATCGTCGGGCCGTGGCAGGACACACACGTCGTAATGCCCGTGTGATTCATCTTGGAATTCGAGAAGAGCGCGCCGTTGGGGACCGGCGTTGCTGCGATACTGGAACCCGCACCGACGTGGCAGACCTCGCACGATTGGGTGGTCGGAATGTGATTCGCCGGGGCCGCCTTGACGACGAAACCCGTAGGCCCTGCAAACGGCCCGACGGTCTTACCCGGCAAACCATGACACTGCGTGCAATTGGTCGTTTGACTCGGCGCGTAGGTGTGGATATCGATCAACGCGGGCGTGACCGAATAATCGGAATTCTTATGGCAATCCGCGCAAGCCGATGTCGTCGCGACCGGGATGTGATTGGACGGCTTCACCTGGCTGGCGAAGTAATTGAAATTGGTGCCGTGGCAGGTGACGCAATCACCGGACGAGGCCGCGGGGTGCGCCGCGTCTGCAATCTGATACGTCCCACCGGCAGCACTGGGTCGGGTTTGGAAGCCGGTGTATTGGGCGTTCGCGTTGTACGTGCTCGGATTAATCGGGTACTGCGACACCGACATCCAAACGTTACCGCCCTCGTGACAACTGCTGCAGTTCGCCGTCACGCCGGTGTGGATCTGTGTCGTCGTGGGGATTGGCGTTAAGAATTTTGATCCCGGCACATTGCCCGCCGCGTTGGCACTCACAAGGCCGGCCGGCATCGTGGCCAAGTGGCATTGTTCGCAGTTGGTACCCGACGGCATATGCGAGCCCACACCTGCAGGGCTCGTTGGGGGCATCACAATGATTTTCGAAATACCCACGAACGATGATGCCGTGATGGTCGGGCCGTGGCAGGCAACGCAGGTCGTGATACCCGCGTGGTTCATCTCGGAACCGCTGAATTTCGCGCCGTTCGGCACCGGCGTCGCGGCAACGCTTGATCCTGCGCCGACGTGGCAGACCTCGCAGGACTGGGTAGTCGGAATGTGGTTTGAGGGCAGTCCGACCACATTAAAGTTGATGGAGGGAATCGCGTAAGACGCGGCCGACGCACCATGACACTGCGCACAATTGGTGGATGTGCTTGGCGCATAGGTGTGGATATCGACCAACGCTGGCATCACCGAGAAGTCGCCGCTCGGGTCTTTGTGGCAACTCGTGCAGCTCGACGTGCTCGCGACGGGAATATGGTTGGCCGGTTTTACCGGCGTGCTGAAGTACGCAAAATTGGTGCTGTGGCAATTCACGCAATCGCCGCTGGCCGGATGTTTCGCGTCCAAAATCATGAACGTCCCGGCGCTCGCGCTCGGTCGCGTCTGGAACCCGGTGTATTGCGCCGTCGCACTGGTCGACACGGTTGCGGGATTCAATGGGTATTGACCCATCGACATCCAAGCGTAGTTGCTCTCGTGGCAACTCGAACAATTACCCGACACGCCGCTGTGGATTTGCGTCGTCGTCGGCGCAGGCTTTAGGAAACCACTGCCGGGAGCTGTTTTGGTCGCGTTGGCCGCAATCAACCCGGCCGGCAAGGTGCCCTGATGGCACTGCTCGCAATTCGTGCCGGACGGGATGTGCGCGGACGCAGCACCGGCCGGAGCAGTGGACGGCATCACAACGATTTTTGAAATGCCGACAAACGTGCTCGCCGTGATCGTCGGGCCGTGACACTCCGCGCAGGTGCTAATCCCGCTGTGGTTCATCTGGGAACCGGCAAACTTAGCGCCGTTCGGAACCGGTGTCGTGGCAACGCTGGAACCGGCGCCAACGTGGCAGACCTCGCACGACTGAGTCGTCGGAATATGGTTCGATGGCAGCCCGACGATTTGGAAGTTGGCGCTTGGGATCGCGAACGATGCCGCGTTGGCGCCGTGACATTGCGCGCAGTTCGCCGTTTTGCTCTGGGCATACGTGTGGATGTCGACGAGCGCAGGCAGAACCGAATAGTCGGAACCCTTGTGACAATTGGCACAGGTCGCTGAAGTTGCGTACGGAATGTGGTTCGCCGGCTTCACCACACTCTCGAAATAATTGGTGTTCGTGCCGTGGCACGTGACGCAGTCACCGCTCGACGGGTGGGCGGCATCCTTGACGACGAACGTGCTGGCGGTGGCGCCGGGACGGGTCTGGAAGCCGGTGTACTGGGATCCACTCGTGAAGGTTGACGGACTGATCGGGTATTGACCCACCGACATCCAGGCGTATCCGCCTTCATGGCAGCTCTGGCAATTGGACGTGATACCCGAGTGGATTTGTCCCGTGGCGGGCGCTGGGCTCTGAAAGAGCGACCCTGGCGTCGTACGGGTGGCGTTCGCCGCGATCAGGCCCGACGGCAGGGAAGCCTGATGGCAACTGGCGCAATCACCGGACACGGGGATATGGGCGTTGGGGCTTCCCGCCGGCGTAAACGCAGGAATAACGATCAGCTTCGTGATGCCGTAAAAGGTCTTGCCGGATCCGTGACAATCGTTGCAGGACGTCAGCCCGGCATGGTTCATCTGGGAGTTGGTGAATTTGTAGCCATCTTTGACCGGCAAGCTCGCGAAACTCGAGTTCGCGCCAACGTGGCAGACTTCACACGACTGCGTGGTGGGGATATGACCCGAGGGCGTCCCAACGATCGCGATCGTGCCCGTACCGCCCACGAAGGGCCCCACTTTGGTGCTCGTCCCCGAATGGCACAGCGTGCAGTTGGTCGTCTGACTCGGCGCGAAGGCATGGATATCGGTAATGCTCGGGGTGACCGAGAAATCAGCCGACTTGTGACAATCCGTGCAGGCCGCTGTGGACAGGACGGGGATATGGTTCTGCGGCAGGGCCAGCGCAGAGAAATATTGGAACGACGGGCCGTGACACGTGACGCAGTCGCCGCTCGTCGGGTGCGCCGCATCCTGGACCACGAACGTGCCTGCGACCGCCCCGGGGCGGGTCTGGAACCCCTGATACTGGGTCGTGGCGGTCCCTGTGACGGCGCCCGGCACGAGCGGGTACTGCGTCATTGACATCCACGCATAGCCGCCTTCGTGGCAGGACTGACAACCGGCGGTCACGCCGCTGTGGATCTGTTGCGTCGTGGGCGCGGGCGTCAAAAACAACGAGCCCGGCACAGTGCTCGTGGCGTTCGGCGCAATGAGTGTTTTCGGTGCGGAGGCCTGGTGGCAACTGGAACAATCGCTGTTCACCGGAATGTGTGCCCGCGGATCGCCCGCCGGCGATGACGGCGGCATCACAATGATGTTTTGGACGCCCACGAAGGTTGTCACCGACGGACCGTGGCAGCTCGCACAGGTCGTCGATCCAGCGTGATTCATGAGCGAATTGGTGAATTTGGCGCCGGTCTGCACCGGCAGCGAGGCCATGCTCGATCCCGCCCCGACGTGACAGACCTCGCAGGAGAGGGTCGTCGGCAGGTGATTGGCGGGGATACCGACGATGGCGAAATTGATCGCCGGCAACGAGAACGACGCCGCATTCGAGCCGTGACACTGCTGGCAATTGGTCGTGGTGGACTGAATGTTCTGATGGATCGTCGTCACCGACGCCATGATCGACATGTCATTGAGGACGTGACAGTTGATGCACGGAACGGCAGCCGTCGGAATGTGATTGGCCGGTTTCGCGGATTTGTTGAAATCCCCGACATTGAAGCCCGTGTGGCAATTCGAACAATCGGCACCACCCGGCGATGTCGCGGTCGGATGATAGGGATCCGCCGCCAAGGTCGGGCGATCCACCATCGTCACGCCGTACCACTGCATCCCGGTTTCGTGGCAAGTCTGGCATCCGTTCGTGATGCCGGCGTGGTTCATGATCGTGCCGGCGAAGGTGACGAAATTCGTCGGCGAGTGACACACCTCGCAGGCTTCAGTGGTCGGGAGGTGGGTTTGCGGTTTGCCCGGTGCGTGCACGTTGTCGTGACAGCGCGCGCAATTGTCGTGAATGCCGGCGTGATCGTAGTGGGCCGCGGTCCATGGCAGCGAGACCAAATGGCACGTGCTGCACTCCGCCAGTGTCGGGATGTGATTGGGCCCCTTGCCGACCGACTGCACGCCGTTGTGGCAGGTACTGCAGGTACCCAGCACATTAATATGATCAAACTTCGCAACCGGCTTCCAACCGTACGGCGTATGGCAGGTCTGGCAGTCGTTCGACGAGAGGATGTGATTGAACGGCTTCGCCGACGCCCCGTAGCGAGCACCCGCCGCGTGACAGGTAAAGCAGTCTTTGGGCGTGCCTTTAAAAATGCCGCCGACATGACAACTCTCACACGCGACCGATCGGTGCAGCCCCACGAGCTCAAACCCGGTCGTGTAGTGATCAAAGGCGCTGGTGGTCGCCGACTGCGCGACAAAAGGGATCAGGAGCAGGGCCAAAAGCGCCCCAACTAGCCGTCCTATCGATCGAGAGGTCATCCGACTCATATATCTCTTTCGAGCTACGCTCCGGCGTGAGAAGCGGCGCACACGCGCAACTTACCTTTCGGCCGAATTTTCCCTGATGCGACCGAATCTTATTTAGGGTGTGCAAAAAGGCAATGACCCATACGTCGCCGAGAGGCGACAGCGGAAGCGGGTTCCCGGAACCTCGAACTGCGTCACACTTTCGCTCGACCTCGTTCACCACCAAGTTCCGGGCGTGCGAGACTGACAGCCCCTTCGGGCAGGGCATAGGGAGTTGGGACGCGCGATGAATCAGTTACGTCGGGCCTGCCTGTTCGCGTTAGCCGTCCTCACGTCCGCGTGCACTCACAGCCCACCCCCGGTTGATCCGGCGCTCATTACCGAATATCTGGATCCTCAGACGGCCATGACGGTACGGGTGGTCGCTCAGCCGTTCATTTATGGCCATGACGTTCCAGAATTGGCCGTCAACGCGAGAGACTACCTGTCCGTTGGCGCGGTTGAACTGGACAACATGGGCCAGCACCGGATTTTCCTCGCCCTCGTCTCCTGGAGCACGATCGATCGGGCACGTATCAAAGCGTCAGCCCCCGCATTGCCGGATGCCCTCGAGTGGACGATCGGCAACGGTCAGCACGAGTGGGCCGTGGTCTCCCACCACCCGAGAGAGCTCGGTGCCGGGGTTGCGGTCCTCGAACCCCCGGTCGGGCGCTTGGGCGACAGCTGGATCGAATTGAAAGCGGGCGACGTCCGCGCGTGGGCGGCAGCGCCACCGGAGTCCCTGGACATCGTCGTCGACGGTATCCGGCAACGGTATACGTTATGGCGACGGGGGGACGAGGCGCTGACCGAGTTCGCGGCCTCATTGCCATCTGACATGCCGGTGAGTCGCGGCCGCCGACGGCACGTCGGCCCGTAACGGGTGTGGCGCGTACCCGTTGTCTTCATTTTGTGGAATAGAACACCGTTCCGCGCCTTGTAGCTCGGCAATACTCGCCCCATGAGCAAATCCTCTGAGGCGGAGTGTCGGGGTATGGAGCGGCGGCTGCATTCGCGTCACAACGCGCGTACAACGGTCTACATCCAAGTGCCTGGTCGTTCTGGGAAGGTGTGTCGCGCACGGAACTTGAGCGCGAACGGCGCCTTCGTCGACACCGAAGACTTGGGGCTAAAGAAAGGTACGCTGGTCGAAGTCGCGTTTGCCGTGACGGAGGGCCGCGTGACGCGGATCCATCGCCGCACCGCGGTTGTCGCACACGTCACCCAAGGCGGGACGGGGTTGCGAATGGAGTCGCTCGCCGGCCGATAATCGGACCGCCCTCTTCCCAAGACCGGAAGAGCCTGACACAGTCCTCCCCATCACTCGACTGACGAGGTTGCCGTGTCTCAGACTCGCACGTACAAGTACTACGATTTCTGCATGGCGGCCTTCGTCTGCATCCTGTTGTGCTCGAATCTCATAGGCCCCGCCAAAGCCACGACGATTCACCTGCCCATCATCGGCTCGGTGACGTTTCTCGCCGGCGTTCTGTTCTTCCCGATCTCGTATTTTTTCGGTGACATCTTCACCGAGGTGTACGGCTACGGGCGCGATCGGCGCGTAGTCTGGGCGGGCTTTGGCGCCCTCATCTTCGCCAGCGTGATGGCGGCGACGGTGGTGGCTTTGCCGCCGGCGCCTCATTGGATGGATAAGCAATCGGCGGTCGAAGCCATATTCGGATCGACGCCTCGCATTATTGCCGGATCCATTACCGCGTTTTGGTGCGGATCGTTCGTGAACAGTTACGTGTTGGCCAAATTGAAGCTGTTGACCCGTGGCCGGTGGTTATGGACGCGAACCGTCGGGTCGACAATGTGCGGGGAAGCGGTCGACTCTGCGATTTTTTATACCGTCGCCTTTTACGGCAACATTCCGATGGGTGAATTGGTCGGCCTAGCCTGCACGCAATACGTCTTGAAGGTGCTCTGGGAAATCCTCTCAACTCCGCTCACGTATTGGTTGGTGAACTGGTTAAAGCGCGTTGAGAACGAAGACTATTTCGATCACGAAACGAACTTCACACCCTTCACGCTGAAAGCCTAGTCGCCAAAACGCGTACCGAGGTGCTGGGGTCTTCCGTCGGCGGGGTTGTCCCAGGCCACCGCATCCGCCATATAAATATGATCCAGTGGCGGGGCAAGATCCGGATTGTCGAGCGACGCGATGGTAACGTCCAACTCATCCGGGCGTGCGAGCGTGCGATAGGTGAGCGGACTAAAACACGAGGGGCAATACCCGCGGAACACTCCCGGTGAGGATTCGCGCTCGACCGGCGTGGAACCGGCGTACTGTATTTCAACCCGAGCAATCGTGTACCAACCGACCAGGTGCGCACCACTCGCTCGTCGGCAGGATTGGCAATGACAGAGGGTTGCCGGATAGAGCGGTTCGGCCGCTTCGTACCGTATCAAGCCGCAAAAACAGCCGCCTCGGTTCATCATTCTGCTCCAGCGAACGCTCTACACGAAGGATACCCGGAGCCTGAGTATGCCGAACATCCGTCACTCGATACGCCATCCCATCCGATGGGGGCTCGGAGCCATCGTCAGCGGACTGTTGGGCTGCGCACACGGGCCGACGATCAACCGGTCCCATCCGTCGCAGAATCAGGACAGCCGAGTGCAGTTCATCGTACTTCACGCGACCGAAATTGATTTTCCGACATCCCTGAGGGTGCTTACCCACGGCGATGTCAGCAGCCATTACCTTGTGGATCGCGATGGCACAATCTATGGCCTCGTTCCGGAAGACCGGCGCGCCTGGCATGCCGGTTCGAGTTTTTGGGAAGGCAGCACCCCGCTCAATCCCAGCTCCATCGGCATCGAAATCGTCAGCGTACCGCTCGGCATGCCGGAAGGTACCGACGTGCCATTTCCCGCGGCACAAATGAAAGCGGTACGCTCGCTCGTCAGCGACATCGCGCAGCGTCATCACGTGCGTCCCGACCGGATTGTGGGTCATGGGGAGATACAACCGGAGGGCCGTACGGACCCGGGGCACCGGTTTCCTTGGTCAGAGCTGGCACACGATGGGCTCATCCCGACGCCGAACCCCGCTCTGGTCGCCCGGTATCGCATCGAATTTGAACAGGCGCTACCGGATGTCGGGTGGTTGCAAAAGCAGTTAGCTGCCCACGGCTACCGTATTCGTTGCACGGGGGCCCTCGATCAGCAAACGCGAGAGGTGATTGGAGTCTTCCAAGGCCGTTACCGCCAAACCGGCGTAACCGGTGAACCCGATGCAGAGACCAGCGCCCTCATCGCCGCGCTGACGGCACCGAACGGCCGCGTCCTCGAAGACCACGCCGGTCATTTCTCACCCTTCCAACCGGAAGGCGCGGCTCAACGACCGTGCCCGACGTCCTAAAGGCTCGCTGAACGGCTAATCACGGCGACTTCCGCGTTCGGGATTTCCCGCTTCAACGTATCGCACATGTCGTCAATCACCGGTTGGACATCGGCCATTCGAGCGTCCGCCGGGAAACCGAGGAAAATGTCGATGAAGACGGAATTGCCCGCGGTGCGCGAACGCACGCGATCCAAGGTGAGGTAGGAATCGAAATGCTTGACCAACACTTGAGTGATGATCATCTGCAACGGTTCACTCAGGGACTGATCGAGCAAATCCGGCAACGCCGTCCGAATCAGATTCCAGGCGGAATGAATCAACGTCGCGACGACCACCAACGCGGCGATGGTATCGAGGTGTTCGACCCAGGCTTCCTGCACCATCAAGGTCACAAAGAACGTGCCCATGACCATGAGGTCCATCAGTATTTTGACGCCGAACAGGCGCGTCTGCGCGGCCAACGCGGGCGAGGGTGCCGCACGATGGTGGCGTAAATTCGAGATCAATATCCCGAAATTGACGATGCTAAAGGTCCCAGCCAACCCCAGGGCCAACCAGACTCCGAGACCGCCGATCCGCTCGGGGTGCAGGAATCGGTACAGTGCCAACAGCACCAAAATCACGGTACTGATGAGCATGAACAAGCCGATCAGCAGGCTCGCGATATTCTCGGCCTTACCAAGCCCGTAATCGAACAGTCCGCGCTGATTCCGCCGCAGCATTCGGAACACGAGATAGGCGACGAATGCGGACGCAAACTCGATCGCCGAGTTGAACATGTCGGCCGCCATCAGCAAGGAATGGCTGATGTACGCAATGACGCCGCTCAACACCAGCTCAATGGCGCACGTCACCACCGCGATTAGCGTTAGGTTTTCGACCGACTTTGCGCCCACCCTTACCATCCCCGCTTACAACCTCGAGGCGACAGGATACGGACGGAATGTGCATCGCGATAGCGCCACGGCTCTAAACCGCTCGTTCTGAGTGATTTCCGATCCATTCTGCGTCGTCCGGGTAGTCGGCTTCGCTGCGTCCACCCCAAAATGCCTTCAAAACAGCCCACTGGAAGCCCACATACGTCATCGTCGGCGGCGCCTCCCCGCGGCGCTCCGTCAACAGTGCGTCTAAGGCCCGTAGCTTGTGAAACGGGACCCCGGGGAACGCATGATGGGCGGTATGGTACTGCATCTGCCAGCACGCCCACCGCATAAACGCGTTGGTTCGGGTGCTGCGCGTATTGGCAAACACGTTCGACTCGTGCGGCATTCCCAAATGCTCAATCGTGTTCTGAATCTGATGCATGAACTTCATCGCCAGCAACGGGGCGAGCCAGACTTGGACCATGACCGCACTTTGGGCATAGAGCGACCCGCCCAGAATCGCGGCGTATCCCACCAAGTGCCAGCGCGCTTCTCGAACAAACTCGGCATGCCGTTTGACGGGTAGATACGGCTCGGTCACATAACCGAAGGCAAAGCGGACGATTCGCCGCCATCGGCTGTACCAGTACGTCACTCCCGACATCCACCACAAGTACGACGACAGGGTGTATCGAGGCCGCGCCAGCTCGCCGTCGCGCGACCAGTCTTGTGTAAACCGATGGTGCGCCACGTGTTGCACTTGGTCGAACGTGCGCGGGTAGAACATTAGGAAGCCGAACAGTCGCCCAAACCACTCGTTCAAGGCCCTCGTCCGGAACACGGTCCAGTGGCTCAACTCATGTTGGCCGGCATACAGGAAATTGAGCAGCGTGCCATGCAGCAGGAACACCGGCACGGCCCAAATCGTCCCCCAACTGTAAAGTAATGTTGTCCCCGTACACAGAAGGGCACCGACGTGAGATGATATTTGTAGCGCTCCGCGCAGATCCGAAGGCGAGCAAAGAGCCTTCAAAGTCGGCGCATCGAGCAAATCGCGTCGCGCAAATACTTCATCCATCGTCTCGGCCCTACGCTGTTGTGCCTGCCGAGTCTAGCGCGCTGAGCGCGCCGAGGGCAGACCTGCTGTCGGTTTGATGATCGCCTACCACCATTCACCGGGGACATGCCCGTGCCGGCTCGCTTCCGTAACGTTCACCGCATCACGATTCGATGCCCGATTTCGTCCTTAACCTTGCAAGCGATGTTGCAGGGAGATGAATACGTCTTGGAGGGCGACCCATCCATCGCGCCTATCCTGACGTTGATCAAAGAGCACCCCGCGTTCGGCGATTTTGGCCATTACACCGGCGTGTGCGAAGTGACAGTCGGTCTTGAAGCCTTTACATCCGGACACGCGGCGAGTCCGACGTTGGGCACGCCGGGTAAGCGCACAGCATCGTTCACCGCGACCGTCACGACGTTCGTCAGTGAATCCGTGGACGAACCCACTCTCTACGCATTGATCGATGACATTGCCGCCGCACACCCGTGGGAAGTACCCGTCATCGAATTGGACGCTACGCGGCTTTGGATCAGCCCGTAAACGATCGGAAGCCGTTGGCGCCGGCTTCATCAAGGCTCAAAGAGTAAAACCACTTCCTGGTTGCCACCACGGTCGGTGGCCGATAGCTTGTTGATGTTCTGAGCAATACGAGCCAGTCTCGCGCCATACGCATTCGCCGGACTCCGACCATCGCCCGGCATGGCCGGTGCGTCCCCCGCATAGGCGAGGGATATTTGTAACCGGGCATCGTCAAACCGGGCGGCTACGCGAACCGGACCGCGTACGGTACCGGAAATCTGCAATGCGGCCACGAACTCTGCGGTCACATCAATCGACCGATCCAGGGACGCTCGGTCGGCACCCACGTCCGCGCCGAGCATTTCGAGAGGGGCGCGCAACGTCTTATTAATCTCGTATTCCTGCAACGACTCGTTGGGCGAATTGCTGAGGTTCACCTCAACGGACGCGCGCGCCGAGGCACCAATGCTGAACACAAAAGTCAGCAGCATGGCGACGAGCGTGCTGGTGGCCAGCGGCGATAGGAAAATCGGCCGCAGCAACGCCGGTACCTCCGCGTAGATCCCAGGCAACACGACCGACGTGAGCCCCATGACTAACGAGAAGCCGATCACGAAGATGCGTCGGTCACTGAGCATGCGGCCATGAATCAGCGCCATGCCGGACATGACCATGTATATCGAGGCGTACACCATCACCGCGCCGACGACCGGTCGTGGCACCATCGTCAAAGCGATCATCACTTTCGGCGAAAAGGCGGCCACCACCAGCATCAGCCCGATCACCCACGATAAGCGACGGGCGACCGCCCCAGTTGCGTGGGCAAGGGCCACGTTCGCGGATGAAATCCCCGTCGGTATTCCCCCAAAGATCCCCGATACGATGTCGCCAATACCGCTGACCTGCACGCCGCCACTGGCCTGTTTCAGATCTATTTTTCGCCACGCGGGATCCATCTGCCGCTGAATGCCGATCAACATACCGACGTTGTCCACACTCAACACCAGGGCCATTACCACAGCGACCGGCACAAATTCGATCTTGAGATGCGGCACAGCGACGGTGACATCCGGCCAAGCTAACCAAGCCGCAACCGCCAGATGGTGCATGCTGTCACCATCCAAAATGCCGGTGAGGTAAGCCGCGAGCACCCCCGTCGCCAACCCACACGCAATTGCCAACAATTTGACGGCGGGAGAGCCGAAAACCGACACCACGACGATGGTGAGCAGGGCGGACGCCGACGTAAATAAGGCGGGCGCATGGACTGCCGAGTCCGGGGTCGTCACGCCGACGGCGTTCATCATGCCGGCCTTCACGATGGAAATACCGAGCATCATCACAGCGATGCCACACACTTCGGCAGGAAACAGGTTCTTGATGTGTTTCAGCGCGCGCGCGAAAAGCACCTCTATACATCCGGAGAGCAGCGAGATCGCTGCGAGCATCGACAAGCCTCCCGCAGCCCCTGCCATGACGGCGGCCGGCAGAAATATAGGCGTCGGTATTTCGACGGCCAACGCTCCACTGCCCACAGATGGCCGAAATGCGTGAAGAAACGTCGAAATACCGATCCCCAGCACACACGCCGTTAAGAATCGTGCCGTCGATGCCGGGTCAAGGCCGATCTCTTGCGCCGCTGCGAGTGGATAGACGAGAAAAACCAATGCCACGACGGCATGCTGCGCGCCCAGCAGCAGCGAGTCCCTGAGCGGGGGCCTATCCTCCCGACCATATGTCAGCGCTTTTTCGGTCATCGCAGGCTCTCCGCGGCTCACTTCAAATGACCGGTTCGTCGGTTCGGTCGACGAATTGCACCCGATTGGAATGCCCAATACAAGCCCGCGCCGCGAGGCAGCGCCCGCAATCCATTCGGATGAGGCCGCTCATCGTTGCGCCGCCTCAATCACGTGCTGCCGAAATATGTTGGCCACCGGTGAAAGGCGCTTCGACTTCGGGTAGACCACGTACCACTCGGCCTGCAGTGGAAAGCCTTCAACAGGCAGTTCGATGAGACCGTGATCGCTGAGCGACGCCGGCAACGCTCGACGGGACAGCACCGCCACGCCCAAGCCGCCCGCGACCGCTTCGCGAATGGCTTCATTACTGCCTAACTCAAGGCGCAAATTCGGTTGGAATCGATGCTTCTTGAAATGAGCGTCGGCGGCCAGCCGCGTGCCGGAACCGCGTTCGCGCAGAATGAATTTTTCATCCGACAGATCGACCAGTGACACCCTCGACTGCGTCGCCAAGCGATGGCGCATGGGCGCGATCACCACGAGCGGATTGGAAAGAAACGGCTCTCGTTCGACGTTAGGGTCGTCTGGCGGCAAGGACATGACATAAAGATCGTCCCTGTTGTCGTTCAACCGCTCCAGTACACCGTCCCGATTCAGGACCTCCAGGGAGATTTCAACCTCAGGGTGCACCTCGCAAAATGCGCCCAGCAACCGCGGAACGAAGTATTTGGCCGTGCTCACCACGGCCACGCTGAGCCGTCCGCGCGTGTAGCCACGTACGCCATCGACGTACTGCTCAAAGGCACTCCACTGACTGATCATTTGCCGACCGATTCGAGCCAATTCGTGACCGGCCTCGGTTAAATGCACCCGCCGCGCTATCACCTCATAGAGCGGCAAGCCAACGGACCGGCTGAGATCGCGCAACTGCATGGATGCCGTCGGTTGCGTGACGTGGGTGATGCGGGCAGCCGCCGAGACGCTGCCGGAGTCCGCCAGAGCCAGAAAAACGCGCAATTGCCGAAACGTTACGTTCATAGATAAAAATCTATATGTTTAGTCTTAAAATTCGATTATCCACGATTTTTCTCTTTTTCTACCATGCGCGGAACACAGGAGCCGCTCATGACCAATTTCCTTGACCCCGCCATCTTGTTCTTCCTCGTCGGCATCGTTGCCGGTATCGCCAAGTCCAATCTTGAAATCCCTCCGCAGATCTCCCGGTTTTTGTCCCTGTATCTCCTGATGGCCTTGGGCCTCAAAGGGGGCTTCTCGCTCGCACACTCCGGCTTCACGTTGAACGTCGTGACCGATCTCGGCGCCGCCGTCGCACTGGCCGTTGGCTTGCCGCTGATCGACTTTTCGCTCTTGAAGCGGCGTATCCCGCTTTTTGATGCGATTGCAGTGGCGGCTACCTACGGATCAGTGAGTGCCGTCACCTTCGTCACCGCCAACCAATTCCTGGAAGCGCGAAGCCTGGCTCCGGGAGGTCACATGGCCGCCGCGATGGCGCTCATGGAGTCGCCCGCGATCATCCTCGCCGTGATTCTCGCGAATCGGTATCGCGCAATGAGCTCGCAAAGCGGGACAGCCGCTCAGCCGGCCGTCAAGACCGTTTCCGTCTCCCAGATTCTCCATGAAGCCTTCACCGACGGCGCTCAAGCACTGCTCTTAGGAGCCATGCTGGTCGGTCTGCTCAGCGGGGAGGCCGGCAAGACAGCGTTGCACCCGTTCTCGGCGGATCTCTTCAAGGGGATGCTGTCGTTTTTCCTGCTCGACATGGGTCTACTCACTGCGCGAAATTTGCCGTCCTTACGGCAAGCACCGTGGTTACTGCTGACCTATGGGCTCGTGGCGCCCGTGCTGCATGCCGCCGTCGCGCTCCTGCTCGCCCGGCTCATCGGCACGACGCCGGGTAATGCCACGCTCCTCATGGTTCTCGCCGCCAGCGCGTCCTATATCGCTGTTCCGGCCGTCCTTCGCTACGCGATCCCAGAGGCCAAGCCCGCCGTCTACTTCGGACTCTCACTCGGCGTGACGTTCCCGTTCAACATCCTCATCGGCATTCCGCTCTACGCGGCCTGCGCTCAAGCGGTTATCCACTGAAGAGCGCCACGCGCCACGACCACGTGGCGCGTGGCACACTGCGCGTCCGGGGATTCCGGCACGAACGTCGGCTCACCCGCCCCTCCCCAACAGCCACTCGACGAGCGACGCTGCGTGAACACTCGAAACCCTCCGTTCCGCCAAGCCGGGATTGCCGACGCCGCGGTCGTCGCCGCCATCGCCGAGCGTACGTTTCGAGCCACGTTTGCCGACCAGAACAGCGCAACCGACATCGATGCGCTCTGCCAGTCTGCGTATGGCTCTGAGATCCAACGGCGTGAGCTCGCGGATCCGGAGCGAGAAACTTGGCTTTTGGAAGAGCATGGCCTGGCCGTCGGCTATTTCATGCTGCGTCGGGGTGCTCCGCGGGAGGGGGCGATCGGCGCCTTCCCCGTTGAAATTCTGCGCTTCTACCTTGATCAGCATCAGCAAGGCACAGGCGCTGGCCGTCAGATGATGACCTTCGCGCTCGAGCGCTGCGCACGGATGGGCGCAGATTCGGTTTGGCTTGGCGTGTGGGAAAAGAATCCTCGCGCCATCGCTTTTTACGAACGCTGCGGCTTTTCCGTCTTCGGGTCCCACATTTTTAGAGTGGGATCCGACCCGCAGACGGACCTGCTATTACACCGTCGAATCGACCATTCATCTCACCCGGATGCAGCGCGAGGGTAGTTATCGCTGTCGCTCCGTCGAAGCCACGCCCCCCAACGCGATCAGCTTTGCGCACCCTCGTTGCGAATTTTCGGCATTAAGAAATCTCGAATCTTCTCGAGCAAAGAGTCGCGCGCCATCGGCAGAACGGGGATTGCTGCAATCAATCGCAGGGACGCCAGAAACGCTTCATTGCGCAGGAAGAACTCACGCTCTGCGGGCGGACGATCCTCAAAATACGCGTCCAGAAACCCTTCATACAGGCGACGGCCGAGGTCATTCGGCATACCGGTCACAAATTCGCAGTTCCCGCCCTCCGGATAGGCGTAGATCATGGCCAAAAGCCCCACATCAAACAGTGGATGGCCGCGCGAGACGTCGCCCATATCAATGATCAGCGGCTCACCATCGCGGATCATGATATTGCTGGTGTGCAGGTCAAAGTGCACGAGCGTCTCTGCATCAGGAATACGCTCCAAACGCGTCAGAAGGTGCGCAATGTCGACGTCCGACAGCATGCCCTTCATCCCCTCGATGTGCGCTTGCAACCGCGGCTTCAGTGGCGGGAAGACCGCAGGGTCACCCACGGTTCGATGCAAATTTTTGGCGATGCCGGCAAGTTGCGCGGCGTACTGAGTGACATTCTCCGGATCCGCTCCAATCACCCGACTGAATAATTTTGCGTGGAGCATTTCGTACACCACGCCGGTTCGCGAACCGCACGCGACGACATCGTAGGACAACGCCGTCGGGATGCCGGCGACAAACGCCGCTCGCGCGAACGCCTTTTCCTGTTCTGCGACCTCCCGACCGACACCTTCGTTGTAGAGTTTGACGATGGTCTCCTCGTCCATCCGAAAGCACTGGCCACAAACACCGGCGGATAGAAACTCGAGACCATCGATCGAAATTTCGCGTGGCCGGGGCTGAACATCCAGCAATTGATTCAGTCCCGTCAGATCAAAGACGTGCAGCACATTCGGGAGCACGTCGATGAACGAGAGAGAGACGCCCTGCGCTTTTGCGTCGCGAGCCATTTTGATGAATACGCGCAGGCCTGCGCTGGAGACGTACTCGCAGCCGGCTAGATTGACGGTCCATTTCCGCGTTCCCGGCGGTAGCCAATCCTGATCCAGTGACGCCGCCGTATCGCCAGCCAAACGACCGCTGATCGTCAAAACAAAGTGATCGCCGTGCGAGCGCGATGAAATGTCCATTGATTCACCATCTTTGAAGGTTCGAAGCACCGACCCATGGGGCGTCCCGGCCCGGGCCGCTGTCGGGGCGGCAGTTTACCGTGATTTTCGGCGTGCACCGATCCGGCTCAGCGATGCGGGGTGGCGGATCCTCACCCGTATTCACCGCCGCCCCCTACGCAATCGACGGCTACGGCGGTTACCGCTCAACGTTCACGGAACGCATGTAGATTCCCGAGATACCTTATATTCGCGACCACACGCGCTCGATTGACCAATCGTGTACGCGCCAACATGAAAAGGATCAATTTATGACCCAGAAAGCGTCGAAGATCAGCACCTGGATGTGCGTGGCGTTGGCCGCGCTCACGGTAACGTGTACTGCCGCCGTGGCTGCGGGCAAGCCGCCCGCGAAGGGAAGCCAAATGACGCTGGTGTTCAAAGAGCATTCGCGTCACCACGTGCCCGAAGGCCCCACCGCTCTCGGTCAAATGACCTTTACGGAAGGCGATGCGGTTTCGACGAATGGCGCGGCCGCCGGAACGTACAACACTCGCAAAATTGTCATCGAGCTGACACCGACCAAATTAGTCATCGACAATTTGGTCTATGTGAGCCTCCCGAACGGCACGCTGACGTACATGGGTGTTACGTCGACGGCGCCCGACTACGCCGGCCCTCCTGTGGTGACCCGTCCGATCGTGGGTGGCACAGGCGACTATGCCGGTGCTCGCGGGGTGGTCAAAACGTCCGCGGACCCAAACGGCATCCGGGTAGAGTTTATTTTTGATTGATCGCCGAGCATCGCGCTCGCGCGCGGTTCGTCGTAAGACGGCGCAGCGGCGTCGGCCTCACTCTGACCGCTGAGCAACACCGCGGGTTTGCTCAGCGGTCGGGACGGGGAACGTAAATTCCGCAACTGAGCGATAGGTTGAGAAAGACTATGACCGACATCCGGAATCTGTATCGAGCCATCGAGTCACGCTCTGATTGGGCGCTGGACCCGAACCCGCTCTACCCGATGACGGCGATTGATTTGCTGGATATCGGCTCAGATCACCAGACAGCGCTGGCGCGTTTAAAGCCGGGTGCGGCACATCACCTCCACTATCACGCGGCCGGTGCGGATATCTTCCTGATCTTGCAGGGGTCGGGGGAACTGCACACGGGCCCGCTGGACGCGAACGGTCAGTTGATTACACAACCCTCCGTTCAATCGGTTGTTGCGGGCGATCTCTATTCCATCACACCGTTTGAGGTTCATAGCCTCGTCAACACAGGGTCAGTGGATCTCGTGTGGCTGAATATCGCCCCGGCCTCGCACGGGGGAGCAGACCTGATCGAAGTGGTCGCCCCCGTATCCGCGTAGAACTCGCCGCCGCAATTCACGAGTGTGGCGGAAGGTCGTGCACCCGAGACCGCCCGATGCCAAAACGTTGCTCCAAGACCCAGATTTTTAGTTTTTCGACGCCGGCTCGACGGTTTCGTGGCCTAGCGACTGACGTCACTGGGAGCACGGCAGTGACGCCCGATGTTTAATCTCGCGCACACTGAACTCGGACGAACCCTCACGCGACCGGCCGCCAGGTCGGTCGGGGTTCATCGCTTACACTCTGCGCATCGATAAGCCGTTTCGACGATAGCCACCCATTCGGTTGCTGGAGGTTTGCCGTGTTCGGTACGAACAGCAAGAAACAACGAAAGCAGGGGTGGGTTTTTGCCAGTGCCCTCGCGTTTTGCAGCGCATCTCTGGCATCGGCAGCGCCCCCCACAATCTGTGAACGCCTCGCAGTCGAGCTTCGGCAGCGCCCATTGTCCGCGTGGTCACGTCCTGCGCATGCGGAAGGCGCCGCCTGGCCCACCGTACGGTTCGCTTCCGACAACTCGGCACGGAAGAAGTATCAAGAGCTGAGCGCGTTGCCCGAGGCCAAGGCGATCACCATCAACCCCGGTGTCGGCCCCGCGATGGATCACGTCGGTAATTTTTACGAGCTGTACGACATCGGCGGCTCCACGCACTGCGAGATGCGGACTTTTGTGCACAGTCGCCGGGCGGGCGAGATTGAGTTTGTAACAGCGCCGACCATGACACATACCCGATCACTGTGTGACGGAGTCGCGGGAAGGCTGGCTCGAGCGTTCGGCACTACCGTCTATGTGGAAACAGGCCCGAGCGGTCCGGAAGGGGATGACGAGGAATACGATCTCGTTCCGTGGCACGGCACGGACTGGGGCAGACCTTGTGCGGTGACCGTCAAGCACTCCCACGTCCTCCGACTCACCGAATCCCACTGCCCCATCGACGGCAACTGCGGGCCGTTCGTGTCGGATGCGATGCGCGTCGCATCAGCGTACGTCGCGTATCGTGCCGACGGATTTCATCGACAGGAGGCGTTTCGCGACGGCCCGCGCGCCAGTGCCGCTGCGGCGGCAAAGGCCCTGGACCATTGGTCGGCCCTGCAATCAGCCCATGGCACAGGCCAGGAGTATCTCGCCGTAACGATTTGGCCTGTATTCGGCTCGATTCCGGGCGACGACTACGAACACACCTTCTCGTTAACGGGCTTTCGTTTCTACACGACATCGATCGATCACAGCGATTATGCCGTTGGCGTCGGCTATGCCGGCTTCGGTTGGAACGAGTCCAATCAAATTCTCGTCGGTTATTACCGGATCGGCTCCGACCGACTGGAACCCGCGGCTGGAATCGCCGTGCGCAGGGAAATTGCCGGCTCCGAGGTGCGCGTTTTACAGTGAGCAGAGATCCACTCGCCCACGGCGCGGTCCGCATGGAGGGGAGCAATGGATGCTTTCGGGGATGGTGCCGGCGGAGGGAATCGAACCCCCGACCTTCTGATTCCATGTAATTTGTTCGGAATTATTTATAAAACATCGGGCTACCGGTCGAGCGACGCTTGTGGCATTCCTTTGCTGCATACCGTCACCGCGAGCTTGCGATGGCGGTAGTGGCACTATAGTATCACTCCAATGCGCACCGAACTCGTCACCACCCTCAAACGGCAGGCAACCGAACTCCTCGACGACATCCGTCAGGACAAGAACCCCATCTTGATCACGCAACATGGCCTGCCAGCGGCTTATCTCGTCGACGTGGAAAGCTACGAGGCCCTTCAGGAACATGTCGGCCTTCTTGAAGGCATCGCGCGCGGCGAACGCGCCGTCGAGGAAAATCGAGTCATGTCGCACGATGCGGCAAAAATCCGCATGAAACGATGGTTGAAGTAGTCTGGACGGAACCGGCGCTCAATGACCTGGACGCCATCGCGGACTACATGGCGCTCCAAAATCCAGTCGCGGCGGCGGACTTGATTCGAGCAGTCTTCCGGCATATCGACCATCTAGTCGATCACCCGCGAATGGGCTCCTATCCTGCTGAACTGAAGACGAAGCGCTATCGACAAATCATCGAGCCGCCTTGTCGAATTTTCTATCGGCAGGCAGGCAAGCAGCTCTTCATCGTGCACGTCATGCGCAGTGAGCGATCACTTCGCCGTGGACGACTGACCCGTACCTGAACCCGTCGGTAATAAAGCCCGAAGCGCTTCAGCGGATGTCGTGAATTTCGCTTAGCGGCAGGAGTCTATAATCTTCTAGGGCGGTTCGGTGGCCGATCCCCGCGAGATCGTGGCGGTGCGAAGCGAAGGGAGGAAAGCATCACCGCTTTTCTGACGACCGCCCACCTTCGGCTTACCCTTTCCTTTGTTGATATAGTCAGCAGTATGGGAAACATCATCTGGGGCCCCTATCGGCGGAGGGATACCGTGGGCACTCGGGTTAGCGCCGCGCAACAGATACCAAGATCATGTTTTGTCATCGTGATCGCGTTCATCTGCAATTCGCAATCCGCAGACGCCTCACCATCCATCTGCGATCGACTTGCCACAGAACTTCGCCAGCGGCCTCTCTCGGCGTGGACGCTACCTCAGCATCCCGAAGGTGCCGCGTGGCCAGCTCTGCGCTTCGCGCCCGACCGCGCCAACAGTGCAAAATATGGGGAACTGAGCAAGCTTCCGCAGGTGAAAGGCATCACCATGATGAGCGGCCTCGGTGTTGGGGCTGGTCCCGCCATGGATCGTGTGGGCGATCTATACGAGCTCTACGATATCGGTGGAAGTGCGCACTGCGAAATGTTGACCTTCATTCGCAGCCGCCGCACGGGCGAGGCGCAAACCGTACCTGCACCCATCATGGCGCATCCGCGCCAACTGTGTGACGGGGTGGCGGGCCGTCTCGGACAGGCATTTGGCATCACCGTCTACGCGGAATACGGCCCGATTGGTCCGGAAGGGGACGACGAAGCATACGACCTCATTCCGTGGAGTAGCGCGGGTTGGGGGCAGCCGTGCGCCGTTCGGGTAAAGCATGCGCATCGACTACGCCTTGCGGAACTGACGTGCGCGGCGAGCGTCGACTGCCGCAGCTATGCAACGTCCGCCCTGGAACTGGCGTCAGCCTATGTCAATTATCGGGCTGATGGCTTCCATCGACACGAGCCCTTTCGCTTCGGCGCACGGGCCAGCCCTGCGGCCGCCGCCGCGGCGCTGGGCTATTGGGAGCGCTTGCGTTCGGCGCAAAGTGACGGCGCCGCGGACTTGGCAGTCACTCATTGGCCCGTTTTTGGACGCGTGCCGAGAGACGACTACGATCACACTTACTCGCCGGCGGGCTTTCGATTTTTTTCGATGTCGATGGAACACACGGATTATGCGGTCGGCATCGGCTACGCGGGATACGGGTGGAACGAATCGAATCAGATTCTGATCGGGTATTACCAAATGGGTGGTCCCGATGGACTGATACCCGTTGCGGGGGTGGCCATACGCCGCGAAATAGCGGGCTCTGAAATCCAGTCAGGCTATTAAAAGGGCAGCGCCTACGTCATCCATCAGCGGGTCGCCAGGCGTTCGGGCAGTATGGCCTGACCGTGGTGCCGGCGGAGGGAATCGAACCCCCGACCTTCTGATTACAAATCAGTTGCTCTACCATCTGAGCTACGCCGGCCTAAGCGCACTAGTTTACCGGGAGTCCGCGCTCAGTTGTTATTCTGCGTTGTCGAATTTGTGGTGTGCGCCGCGGCGCAAGCGCTTAAAACGAGGGGATTTCTTCCGATACATCCGCTGCGCCGCACGGGTGGATGCCGATAGCGCCGCGTTAAGCCTGGATCGGACGTTCGTCCGCAACGATCGCAGACGCGCCGAGGACACGGGCCATGCGTCGATGCGGCGCCGGAGACTCAGCAGATCCCGGTATTCGCCCAGTTGTACGCCTAAGGCTTTTGCACGATGTCGCAGGCGTTCGTCGCGCTTTGACAGCCACGGTTCCGCAAAATCCAACGCATAACGGAGCTGTTGCGTGCGCTGGCGGCACCGATGTAAGCCCATCTCTGTCGGCTGCGAAGTCGCCCGCCTGCAACAGGTAGCGGCACGGCGATAAAGGCGCCGCAATCCCACACGCAGTAACCGTCGGCTGATGGGTAGACGCGCCGTACTTAGCTTTTTTTGGACGGCTGTGAGGCTGTCGGCCATAGCCACGAAGTTCTCCTCTGCGACAGCGGCTTGCCACTCGTGACGCCATTGCGCCACTGCAGATTGCGCCCAAGTTCCTCGTGGACGTTCATGTCGCATGACACGCGCAAATTCGGCCATGTTGACGGTCACATCGCGCATCGCCCCCAGTCGGCGACGGACGGTCCGTATCGATTGTCTCGCCTCCTGATAGTCCGAGATCGGGAGCGCAGGACGCAGCAGGCGGAGTAACGCCTCCGCGGACTTGAGATGGGTCCTTACCCGATGCACCTTCTCCGCCGACATCGGCGGGCGCACGACCAAGCGGCGGGCGACGGCCAGACGGCGTAGGCATTCGGCCTGCAGCGCGTCGTCAGAGAGGGAGCGGGCCGATGCCATCATGGCGACCATTCCAGAGGATGTTCGGTTCCAGAGTAACCACCCGTCGACGACAATGCGTCAGGGTTATCTGTTACGGCCTTTGCGCAGGATACGTTCGGTTAGTCGTAAGGACGCACCTGCCGCTGCGTGGTGGCGGCTCATCCTCCGATGTCTTCGACTACGCCGGGCTCATCGCGGCCCAGCGCATATTTTCCCGCTGGAACTCCCGAAAACATCGGCCGCGCGTCTGGCGATTCGATGGGATTCGCCATTAGACTGCGCACTGCCGACAGGCACCCCGCCCAGCTCACCCGGGAACCTAGACACTGATGGACCAGCCGAATCTCGAACTGCAGCGCGGCGCCCTCGGCGTCAGTGAATCGATCGTCATGGGCGTCGCGGGCACGGCCCCCGCGTTTAGTTTGGCGGCGACGACCGCGTCGCTGATTGCGGCAGTGGGCATGCTGTCGGCGGGCACCCTGATCTATTGTGGCCTCATCATGTTCGGCGTCACGTTTGCGTTCATGCACCTCAATCGGGTGATCGCCAATGCCGGCGCCTCGTACAGCTGGGTCGGACACGTCTTCGGCCCCACGGCTGGCTTTTTAGCGGGCTGGTCGCTGTTAGTGGCTTCCGCGGTGTTCATGGTGTCGGGGACGACGCCGGCCGCGACCGCAACGTTGTTGCTGATCAGCCCCGAACATGCCAATGACACGACCGCCATCGCGTGGGTCGCCGCCGCGTGGTTGGCGATCGTCGGTGCCGTGGTGGTGAAGGGGATTAAGCCCACCAGTTATCTGCAAATCGTCATGACCGTCATCGAAGTCGGTGTGCTGGTCGTGCTGATCGTCGCCGCGCTGGTTCAATACCGAGAGCACCCCGTACACCCCGTCGCATGGCATTGGTTTTCGTTAGCGGAATTCACCCCCACCCTTTTTGCGACAGGCGCACTCACCGCGCTGTTTTTCTTTTGGGGCTGGGATGTGACATTGAATCTCACGGAGGAGACGGAAAACGCGAACGAGGCCCCCGGACGCAGCGCGGTGGCTGCGATGGTGATCGTGGCACTGCTGTTCGTGTTCTTTGTGATCGCCTGCCAGTACGTGTTGACGGATGACGAGATCAATCAATCCAGCACGAACATCATGTTTACGCTGGCGGAGAAACTGCTGCCGCGGCCTTGGAGTTATCTGGCCATTGTCGCGGTGATGGTCAGCACCGTTGGAACGCTCGAAACCCAGATCCTGCAATTCAGTCGTACGATGTTCGCAAAAGGGCGGGATGGCGCATTGCACCCCCGCTACGCGACATTACATCCCACCTGGCAAACGCCGTGGGTGGCGACAGCGGTCGTCGCCGGAATCGGCTTCGTCCTGATCTTCTTGTCATCGTTGCTGCCGACGGTCAGCGATCTGATCCGCACTTCGGTGAATGCGATTGGCTTTCAGGTCTGCTGTTACTACAGTTTGTCCGGTTTCGCCTGCGCATGGCATTTCCGTCGACACGCACTGCGGTCGATCCACGACTGTGTGATGCTTTTTCTCTGGCCACTCCTCTCGGCGGCCTTCCTCGTGTTCGTGGGGATATACAGCATCCCCACCTTCGACGTCCTAACAGACGTCATCGGCATCGGCGGGATCGCCGTTGGCATCATTCCGTTCTTGCTGAACCTGCGCCGCAAAGCACAGCTCGCGCGCGCCTGACTCCGCCCGGAGTACCCTTGCGGCGCCGGATCGGGTCCCTCCTCCAGTCCGGTGAGGCGAGCAGCCGTCTGGGTCGCTTAGACCACGGCACCTTTTGCATGTCCCACACCGAGCTTGGGTGCGGGTAATCCGGTCGACGGTCCCGCGGGGGGCACAGGCGTCTTTTTCGACGCATCAGGCGCAGCGCCCGTCGGTTGCTCCTCACCCGGCAACGACAATTCGCACGGCGCCAGCGTCACCGCAGCCGCGGCCGGTATCGCACGAACCAGTGCGTCGTGATCGGGACTGTTGACGGCGGTAAAGTTCAGCCACCACTGACTCGTATGGCGCTCCATTTCCGAGATGTGCGCATCAATCCCTCGGCGTCGGACTTCCTGCAATCGACGGTCGGCATTGGCGCGGTCCGCAAATAGGCCCATGGCCACGATCACCTTCGTGTCACCCGGCTCCGGGGGCAAGACCGCGATATCGCCGGCACCCGACGCGCGTAGACGCTGTGCCAATCGAGTTGCCAAATCCGCGCTCTCGGTATCCACCTGCACGCGATACGCCGGCGGGGCGGGGAGACTGTCCTCCCGCTCGGAGACGGCTCCGAATCGGTCCCCCAACCAGGCGGTGACGGCCATCACCAACGGTCGATTGGCCATGGGGCCGAGACTTTGACACTGCGGGGTCGGCGCGGGCCGCTCCGCCGCCGTCAGAATGGTCGGCGGCAGCGGCGCAGTGCGCGCGATCGGGGCCGTCGGCGACGCATCGACAAAATGGCCGTAGAGATACACGGCACCGTTCGCGATCAGCAGCAGGATGACCAGTCGTTTCATTGAATGTGACCGCTCGCAACCACTGAGGCGAGCCCCTCCATGGCCAGATCTTCCAAGATCAATGCGTCCGGCTCAATCCACTGAACTGCGTCGTTCGCGAACCGCCCGGTCGCGACCACGGGCAACCGCGTGCGTTGCGCGAGTTCCGCCACGCAGGAGGCGATCGCAAGCCGAGCGCCTTCTTGAACGGCGCCTGCAGTGTTCACGCCAAACCCATTGTCGACGGCCGGCGGATCGAGCAGCGCGGCCGCGGCGATGCCGCTCGTTTGAGCATAGAGCGACTCTCGCATCGGACGTTCCCCGGGAAACGTCCACGCAGCGATTCGCTGACCCCGGTTGTCGAGCCTGTCGACGGCAATCGTCGCGTCAGCCGTCAGAACGAGGGCCGGTGTCAGTTGGCGTTGGCGAGCGCCCACGAGCGCGAGGTAACGCGCCACCGGTAGCGCCGGGCGCTCGGTGCTGGGCACGCCGATGAACTGCGGCTCAATATGCCAGGCGCGACGAATCCATTCGGTCAGTCGGGGCCGGAAGGTGGCGGGCCCGCCGTTCGCCACGTAAACAGCGTGTGGCGTTGGCGCGAGCCGGGCGAGCGCGGACGCCCACGGCGGTTCTGCAGCCCCGGAGCCTCCGAACAGGGATTCCAGCGCGAGCGGACGGTCGGCCTCCAACTGCGCGTATTTGAAATGGGTTAAGCCAGTCTCGATCAGCAACCTCATGCAGCGGGCCTCACCGTGACCTCACCGGCGTTCAAGCGGATCACCGGATGATCGGCGCCCGTCTCGACGAGCAATAGGCCGTCGGCATCGATCCCTCGGGCGACACCGACCAATCGTCTTTCGCCCTCGGACCATTCTATGGCGCGATTGCGAAGGTGATCCGCGGCGAGCCACTCATCCCAAAATGGCGTCAGGCCTTCGGTCGTGTACACCGGGAGCATCCGGCTGATCTCCCGTATGAGCGCCCGCGTCGTGGCCCCAAGACTCGGATCGGTCACGCCCGCATTCCGCAAATCGCGGACGGGCTGACCGCCCTGGGCCAAGACATCCACTCCGAGCCCCTCCGGGGCGACGACGTTCACGCCCACCCCAATCACCACGTAGGCGCCCAGCGCGCAGCTGCGCAGTTCATTCAAAATGCCGCCGAGTTTTCCGTTGCGTACCATCAGATCGTTCGGCCACTTCAACGTCACGTTCTGCGCACCGAGCGATATTAATCCGCGTCGTGCCGCCACCCCGACGGCCAGCGCGAGCGTCGGGAGGTCTCGGCGCAGTTCCGGAAGCGTCCAGCCGATCGACAGGTACACCCCACTCCCCGGCGCGCTCACCCACTGCCGGCCCCGTCGCCCCCGTCCAGCGGTCTGTTGCATCGCCGTACAAACCGAGAAGCGGCCATAAGGCGGTGGATCCGCCCGCAGCAGAGCGGCATTGGTGGAGTCGATCGATTCGACCACGGTCACGCTGTCCAGAGTGGGGAAGACATCCGGCGTGATGCTGTCGCGCAATTGATCCAACGAGAGCGCGGAACTCATGATCGGCGTGAGCCGACGTAGGTCCACAACCAGAGGCGCGCAGCGCGCGGCTCGGTTCCAGACCACATGCGCCGGATATTGGCGCGGTGGGTGTACACAACAAACAAGGCCATCGCGCCCGCAAAGCTGAGCGCGATCGGTGTTCTGACAGCGCCGACCCAAAAAATTGCCGGCAGTGCAGCGATGGCACACATCGTCGACAGCCCGACGTATCCGCTGAGCAGAACGGCGGATAACCACACGCCGATGACGGCGGGTACCGCGAATGGGGCGGCGCCGAGCAGCACTCCGATCAGCGTCGCAGCACCTTTACCGCCGCGGAAATCCCACCAAACAGGGTAGACGTGCCCGAGCGTCGCGGCGGCAGCGCAGGCGTACATCACCGCATCCCGCGGCACCGTCGGATCATTCACAACGCCGGGGATCGACCAGAAAGGGACGGCTCCAGCGGCCAACCAGCCTTTGGACACATCGATCAGCACAACGCCGAGCGCAAAGCGTGGACCCTGCGTGCGCAGCGCATTCGTACCGCCGGCGTTTCCGCTACCGAGCGTCCGGATGTCGACGCCACACAGCCCGCCGAGCAGCAGCGCCCCCATGAGGGAACCGAGCCCGTAGGCACTGAGGGACTTAAGCGCAAGTTCCAACATCGATACGGGCACCCCTTTCAGCGAAGTCTAGCACCTGCACCGCCCGACTCAGCGGATGGGAACACCGCCCTGATCGGCTAAGACCGCAGCCAGTGCCGCGACGTGTGCTGGCGAATCGTTCAGTGCGGGCACCAGACTGAACTGCTCACCGCCGGCCGCGAGAAACTTCTCCTTAGAGACGGCCCCGATCTCCTCCAGCGTCTCCAGACAGTCGACAGCGAAGGACGGGGTGATGACCGTGACCGCTTTGACGCCCTGTGCGGCCAGTTCCAGCAAACGATCATCCGTATACGGTTGAAGCCATTCGGTTGGACCGAACCGGGACTGGAAGCACTCGGAGTACTCACCGGCTTGCAGCCCGAGCGCGGCCACTAAGAGCCGTGATGTCTCACCGGTTTGACGGCGGTAAGGGTCGCCGGCAGTGACATATTTCGCGGGAATACCGTGATTTGAAATCACCAGGTGACTGCGCCCCTCACGCGCCCACACCGCGCGCACAGACTCTGCCAGTGCGCTGATATAAGCCGGATGGGCGTGGTAGTCACTGATAAAGGTCACGCTCGGGACCCACCGCCACTTCATAAGGGCTTTCGCGACGGCATCAAAGACCGCTCCGGTCGTTGAGCCCGAATACTGCGGATACATCGGCAACACAACGATGCGCCGTACACCCGCCGCTTGCAGCTCGGCAATCGCCCCCCGAATCGACGGCTCCCCGTAGGTCATCGCAAGCGTCACTCGAACAGCGGGTTGCGGGCTGTAATGCTGCGACAACGCATCGGTGAGCGCCTTCGAATGCACCCAGAGCGGGGATCCTGCCGAGGTCCAGATGGACCGATACAGTTTGGCCGTCTTACGCGGACGAAAGGTCAGGATGGGCCCATGCAAAATGGGGAGCCAGTACCAGGGACAGGCCTCGACCACGCGGAGGTCGCCCAGAAATTGCGCGAGATACCGCCGAATGGGCCCGGGCTCCGGCGCTTCCGGCGTTCCCAAGTTAATGAGCAGTACGGCAGTGTCGCACTGCGACGGTCGATTGAGATCAGTACCAAGGAACCAAGCCATAGTAGATACCCCAAAACGGATCGCGTGATAAAACGGGTCGACGTGGCCCAAAGAAAAAAGCCCCGTAGACATAGTCTACGGGGCTTTTCCTATTTGGAACCCTGGCAACGACCTACTCTCACATGCCCGAAGGGCACACTACCATCGGCGCAGAACGTTTTCACTTCCGAGTTCGGAATGGGATCGGGTGGTTCCCGTTCGCTATGGTCGCCAGGGAAAACTGTCCGATGAGTCGCTAACCCTTATTGGCTTAGCCGCCCATCGCAATCTGGATGTTTGTGAAGACGAAAGTCTATGGTGTCACAGTCTAGAAACCGCCACCAGGCTGTCAGACAGCTTGGGGCTATATGGTCAAGCCTCACGGGCAATTAGTACTGGTTAGCTGAACGCATTACTGCGCTTACACACCCAGCCTATCAACGTCGTAGTCTTCGACGACCCTTTAGGGGGATCAAGTCCCCAGCGAGAACTAATCTTGGGGGGGGCTTCCCGCTTAGATGCTTTCAGCGGTTATCCCGTCCGTACATAGCTACCCGGCGATGCCACTGGCGTGACAACCGGTACACCAGAGGTACGTTCACTCCGGTCCTCTCGTACTAGGAGCAACTCACCCTCAATTCTCGAACGCCCACGGAAGATAGGGACCGAACTGTCTCACGACGTTCTGAACCCAGCTCGCGTACCACTTTAATTGGCGAACAGCCAAACCCTTGGGACCTGCTACAGCCCCAGGATGTGATGAGCCGACATCGAGGTGCCAAACTCCTCCGTCGATGTGGACTCTTGGGAGGAATAAGCCTGTTATCCCCGGAGTACCTTTTATCCGTTAAGCGATGGCCCTTCCATACAGAACCACCGGATCACTATGACCTGCTTTCGCACCTGCTCGACATGTACGTCTCGCAGTTAAGCACCCTTTTGCCATTGCACTCTATGCGCGATGACCGACCGCGCTGAGGGTACCTTTGCACTCCTCCGTTACTCTTTAGGAGGAGACCGCCCCAGTCAAACTACCCACCATACACTGTCCCCAATCCAGATAATGGACCTAGGTTAGAACTCCGAACTTACCAGGCTGGTATTTCAACGTTGCCTCCACTCAGACTAGCGTCCAAGTTTCACAGGCTCCCAGCTATCCTACACAAGTAAGGTCAAAGTTCAGTGTAAAGCTATAGTAAAGGTTCACGGGGTCTTTCCGTCTTTCCGCGGGAACGCCGCATCTTCACAGCGATTTCAACTTCACTGAGTCTCGGGTCGAGACAGTGTGGCCAGCGTTACGCCATTCGTGCAGGTCGGAACTTACCCGACAAGGAATTTCGCTACCTTAGGACCGTTATAGTTACGGCCGCCGTTTACCGGGGCTTCGATCAAGAGCTTCGCCTTGCGGCTGACCCCATCAATTAACCTTCCGGCACCGGGCAGGCGTCAGACCCTATACATCCACTTGCGTGTTCGCAGAGTCCTGTGTTTTTGGTAAACAGTCGCAGCCACCGATTTCTTGCAACCTTCAACAGCTTACGGAGCAAGTCCTTAACCATCGAAGGCATACCTTCTCCCGAAGTTACGGTATTAATTTGCAGAGTTCCTTAACCCGAGTTCTCTCAAGCGCCTTAGGATTTTCTCCTCACCCACCAGTGTTGGTTTACGGTACGGTCCGTTATCACCTGAAGCTTAGAGGCTTTTCCTGGGAGCCGGGCATCTAGCACTTCGATCCACGTGGGATCTCGTCATCACACCTCAGGATTGACCCTCCGGATTTGCCTAGAGGATCTCCCTACATGCTTAAACTGGGAACCTATCCCAGATGCTATAGCCTTCTCCGTCACCCCATCGCAGTGATAACAGGTACAGGAATGTTGACCTGTTTTCCATCGACTACGCCTTTCGGCCTCGCCTTAGGTACCGACTCACCCTGCTCCGATTAACGTTGAGCAGGAACCCTTGGGTTTACGGCGAACGGGTTTTTCACCCGTTTTAACGTTACTCATGTCAGCATTCGCACTTCTGATACCTCCAGCACACCTCACAGTGCACCTTCGCAGGCTTACAGAACGCTCCCCTACCACCTTTGCTTTCACAAAGATCCGCAGCTTCGGTACTCGGCTTAGCCCCGTTAAATCTTCCGCGCAGACCGACTAGACCAGTGAGCTATTACGCTTTCTTTAAAGGATGGCTGCTTCTAAGCCAACCTCCTGGCTGTCTATGCCTTTCCACATCGTTTACCACTTAGCCGAAATTTTGGGACCTTAGCTGGCGGTCTGGGTTATTTCCCTCTTCACGACGGACGTTAGCACCCGCCGTGTGTCTCCCGTGCTTAAACTTCCCGGTATTCGCAGTTTGCATAGGGTTGGTAGGACGGGATGTCCCCCTAGCCTAAACAGAGCTCTACCCCCGGGAGTTATACACGAGGCACTACCTAAATAGCTTTCGGGGAGAACCAGCTATCGCCGGCCTTGATTAGCCTTTCACTCCTAATCTCAGGTCATCGAAGAGCATTACAACGCCCACTCGTTCGGACCTCCAGCACGTATTACCGTGCCTTCATCCTGCCCAAGATTAGATCGACCGGCTTCGGGTCTATTCCTAGCGACTATGGCGCCCATTTAGGACTCGGTTTCCCTACGCCTCCCCTACTCGGTTAGGCTTGCCACTAAAAATAACTCGCTGACCCATTATACAAAAGGTACGCGGTCACCCTTTCGGGCTCCCACTGCTTGTACGCACACGGTTTCAGGTTCTATTTCACTCCCCTCTCCGGGGTTCTTTTCGCCTTTCCCTCACGGTACTGGTTCACTATCGGTCGATAGAGAGTATTTAGCCTTAGAGGATGGTCCCCCTATGTTCAGGCAGGATTACACGTGTCCCGCCCTACTCTTCGTCAGTCATGAGCTTCATCTTTCGTATACGGGGCTATCACCCGCTATGGCCGGCCTTTCCAGACCGTTCTACTAGAGTCATCTCACTGGTTCTGACTGGGCTGTTCCGCGTTCGCTCGCCACTACTTACGGAATCTCGGTTGATTTCTTTTCCTCCGGTTACTTAGATGTTTCAATTCACCGGGTTTGCTTCCATATCCTATGTATTCAGATATGGATACCGATTGCTCGGTGGGTTTCCCCATTCAGACATCCTCGGATCGAAGCTTGTTTGCCAGCTCCCCGAGGCTTATCGCAGGCTACCACGTCTTTCATCGCCTTCTATCGCCAAGGCATCCACCATGTGCGCTTATTCACTTGACCATATAGCCCCAAGCGTTCTGGGCACTATATGCGCTGGTTTCTCGAATGCGACACCATTTCAATCAAGCTTGAGAATCGTTTTAAACAAACTTTTCGCTTGAAAACTTAGCGTCTTCACAAAATCATCCAGATTGTTAAAGAGCCGAAACGTGGGCTTAGCCCATGCTTCGCGATCATGGATGCATTCTAGGGAATGCAATCATCATCGCGCTGCGCGTTTCATACTGATTGGAAAGTGGTGGAGCCAGACGGGATCGAACCGACGACATCCTGCTTGCAAAGCAGGCGCTCTCCCAGCTGAGCTATGGCCCCAGGTCGAATGCCATACTTGGCGTAGCGTGTGGTGGGTCTGGGAGGATTTGAACCTCCGACCTCACCCTTATCAGGGGTGCGCTCTAACCAACTGAGCTACAGACCCGGGTTCGCACACACCTGCTTAAGGTTCTCTCGACGACTAAAAGTCGGCGAATGAACACCAATCAGTTTGGACTCAGCAGGTAACTTGTGTGGGAACTCGCGAAAAGTGTCGACGCGGTTCTTTTAAAGGAGGTGATCCAGCCGCACGTTCCCGTACGGCTACCTTGTTACGACTTCACCCCAGTCATTGAGCACACCGTGGTAAGCGCCCTCCTTGCGGTTAGGCTACCTACTTCTGGTGCAGTCAACTCCCATGGTGTGACGGGCGGTGTGTACAAGACCCGGGAACGTATTCACCGCGACATGGCTGATTCGCGATTACTAGCGATTCCGACTTCACGGAGTCGAGTTGCAGACTCCGATCCGGACTACGATCGGCTTTATGGGATTGGCTCCGTCTCACGACTTGGCAGCCCTCTGTACCGACCATTGTAGCACGTGTGTAGCCCTGGCCATAAGGGCCATGATGACTTGACGTCATCCCCACCTTCCTCCGGTTTGTCACCGGCGGTCTCCTTAGAGTTCCCACCATTACGTGCTGGCAACTAAGGACAAGGGTTGCGCTCGTTGCGGGACTTAACCCAACATCTCACGACACGAGCTGACGACAGCCATGCAGCACCTGTCTCCAGGTTCCCGAAGGCACATCCGCATCTCTGCAGACTTCCTAGGATGTCAAGGCCAGGTAAGGTTCTTCGCGTTGCATCGAATTAAACCACATGCTCCACCGCTTGTGCGGGTCCCCGTCAATTCCTTTGAGTTTCAACCTTGCGGCCGTACTCCCCAGGCGGAGAACTTAACGCGTTAGCTGCGACACCGAGAGGCTGACCCTCCCGACATCTAGTTCTCATCGTTTATGGCGTGGACTACCAGGGTATCTAATCCTGTTTGCTCCCCACGCTTTCGCACCTGAATGTCAATGTTGGACCAGGAAGTCGCTTTCGCCACTGATGTTCCTCCAGATATCTACGCATTTCACCGCTACACCTGGAATTCCACTTCCCTCTTCCACATTCGAGCGACGCAGTTTCGAATGCAGTTCCCAGGTTGAGCCCGGGGATTTCACATCCGACTTACGAAGCCATCTACGTGCGCTTTACGCCCAGTAATTCCGATTAACGCTCGCACCCTCTGTATTACCGCGGCTGCTGGCACAGAGTTAGCCGGTGCTTCTTCTTTGGGTAACGTCAAAGTATCAACGTATTAAGTTGACACACTTCTTTCCCAACGAAAGGGCTTTACAACCCGCAGGCCTTCTTCACCCACGCGGCGTCGCTGGATCAGGGTTTCCCCCATTGTCCAATATTCCCCACTGCTGCCTCCCGTAGGAGTCCGGACCGTGTCTCAGTTCCGGTGTGGCTGGTCGTCCTCTCAGACCAGCTACGGATCGTCGCCTTGGTGAGCCATTACCTCACCAACTAGCTAATCCGACTTAGGCTCATCCATCAGCGCAAGGCCTTGCGGTCCCCTGCTTTCTTCCTCAGAACGTATGCGGTATTAGCCCGAGTTTCCCCGGGTTGTCCCCCACTGATGGGCAGATTCCTAAGCATTACTCACCCGTCCGCCGCTCGCCGCCAGGTTGCCCCGCGCTGCCGCTCGACTTGCATGTGTTAGGCACGCCGCCAGCGTTCAATCTGAGCCAGGATCAAACTCTTCAGTTATATATCTATCGAAGATAACTAAAGTCGCTTGTCCCAAGCTCCTGAACAACTGACTCTCAATCCTTTCGAATCAAGAATTACTTTGCTTGGATCTTGGTACTCGCTATTTGCGTCATATGACGCTTGACGCGAGTCCCCACACAAATTACCTGCTGCTTCTTAAACAACGCCCGGAGCGCGGAGGCTTCGGGAGGCGGCGTCGCTTACTCAGTAAGCGTTACCAGAGCCCGCTAGTATAGACGTTTTTTTGTGTCCGTCAACACCAGCTAGCCCTTTTTTTGAACTTTTTTTCGTCGACCGTTTGGTCAGCGATTCCGGTTCAGGGCCCCTCTCAACAAGCTTGCTCGTCGAGAGGGCGCGCAGTATATCGCCCCTTTTCGAACTGTCAAACCTCAATCAAAAAAAAGGTTTTAAGTGACTGTTTTTAATTCTTATTTAGTAGGTTCGCGCGCGCAAATCCGCGCTTTCCGACTTGCAACAGCAGTTGAACACCGGGCTTCAGAACGAGATCGCGATCCGAGATCTTCTGTCCGTCCACTTTTACGGCGCCCTGTTCAATCATTCGATAGCCGGCTCCCGTACCCGCGACCAATTGCACTTCTTTCAATACGTACGCGAGCTTCGCGCCCTCCGCGTCGATCAAGACGTTGAATTCATTGATTTCTTCGGGAATTTGCCCTTCACGGAACCGCGCGATGAACGCATCACGCGCTGCCTCGCCTTTGCCAGGTCCATGAAATCGATCGACCAGCTCCACGCCTAATTCGAATTTTACATCGCGGGGGTTTCGCCCTTCATTTACCGATGTTTTCAGCGCATTGACGTAGCTCATCGGCTTGAACGATAACAACTCAAAATACCGCCACATCAGCGTGTCACTGATGGACATAATTTTCCCGAAAATGTCCTCGGGGCTTTCGGCAATACCAATGTAATTGCCGAGAGATTTCGACATTTTATTGACGCCATCGAGCCCTTCCAGCAGCGGCATGGTCAATACGACTTGCGGCTCCTGCCCGTAATTTTCCTGCAGATGCCGTCCGACCAGGAGATTGAATTTCTGGTCCGTGCCACCCAGCTCAACGTCAGCTTTGAGTGCAACGGAGTCGTAGCCCTGTACTAACGGGTACAGGAATTCATGCACGGCTATGGGTTGACCGCCTTTGTAGCGCTTCGAGAAGTCGTCGCGCTCCAGCATTCTCGCCACAGTGTATTGCGCAGCGAGGCCAATCAGGCCCGCACTACCCAACTCGGTCATCCAACGCGAGTTGAAATCAATCTTCGTTAATTCGGGATCAAGGATCTTAAAAATTTGGGTCTGATACGTGCGCGCGTTCGCTTCAATCTCATCCCGGGTCAAACGGGGGCGAGTCGTATTTTTCCCGGTTGGGTCGCCGATCATCCCGGTGAAATCACCGATCAGGAACACGACCTCGTGTCCGAGTTGCTGGAATTGGCGCATTTTGTTGATCAGCACGGTGTGCCCGAGGTGCAGGTCGGGTGCCGTCGGATCGAAGCCCGCCTTGATGCGCAGAGGCGTTCCGCGCGCGAGCTTTTTGCGGAGATCTGCCTCGAGGAGGATTTCTTGGGCCCCACGGCCCAGCTCCATCATTTGCTCTTCCACCCCTAACATGCGCATCTCCCAATCAGTCATCGTAGGTACGCGCAATGTAGGGACGCTGTGCCCGAAGCGCAAATCGGGACCGTTGACACGGTTCTGTCGCCAGCGTTGCGCGATCCTAATGACGGGGTCACAGTCCGTCCGGCGAGGAGATGGGACGGCGTACGCCTCGGGTCGAGAGCCGGCGATCTTCACGCAAGCGCACCCAGGTCGGAGACATATGCAGTATTTGCGAGGCAAGTGGCTTTACCTGGCGGCGGCCGTGATCGGGTATTTCGGCCTCTACGGAGCGTTGTGGCTGACGGCGACGTCAGGCGAGGAAGCGGGTGCCGGCGTTCGGCCAGCTACGAATACCCCACAAGCATCAGGCGAATGGGTCGTCCGTCGGGGGTCCTATGGCTCTGTCGCTCGGCAAATTGACGGCCTTCAAACTCAGTGGGAGTCCATCTGCGGCCGCAGCACACTGGTGCCGCGGGCGGATGACGCGATTCGCGTCGCGATTCATGCGGGAACTGTTGTCGCCGTCGATTGGCGCTCGCGCAGCGGGCGCTGCCGGGCCGTGCGATACGTCGCGCCGGACGGACGGGTCGGGTTTTACACGCCCGACGGTCATCTCGCCCGGCCGGTCTTCCTCGAGTCCCCGATCGCGGCAGCGAAAATCAGTTCGAGCTTCGGGCGGCGTATCGACCCTTGGTGGCAACGGGTGTCCGCGCACAGCGGGGTGGACTACGCGGCGCCGGTGGGCACGCCAATACACGCCATCGGCGACGGCCGAGTGGTTGCTCTCGGGGCGCAAGGGACCTATGGAAACATGCTCCGGTTGGCGCACGGCGAGCATGTGGAATCATTGTATGGACATATGGCGTCCTATGCTCCGGGGCTTCGGGTAGGCCAACCCGTCCGACAAGGCGACGTTATCGGATATGTCGGACAGTCCGGGTTGGCCACCGGTCCCCACCTGCATTTCGAGTTCCGTATCGGTAGCCGTCAGGTGGATCCCTCCACCGTCGGCGCTTTCGTGACGGACCGGATTCCTGAGAACGCTCGGCCCGATTTCGAGCAAAAAGCCTCGGCGGCCTGGTCCATTCTGGACAGCGGGATCGCGCGATAGCCGCCAAGCGCCCCCTCGCCGCACGTGTAACACAGCCATCTCGCGACCCGTGGTAGGTTGATGACATCGATAGTCAACACAGACAGCCCATGGAATCGCCGAACTTTCGCGCCCCGGAAAATTTCATTAACCGGGAACTCTCCTTCCTTGAGTTCAACCAACGAGTCCTTGATCTGGCGCAAGACCCAGCGGTCCCTCTCCTCGAGCGGCTGCGGTTTTTGACCATCAGTTCGGCTAATTTGGATGAGTTTTTCGAAATTCGCGTTGCTACGCTGTACGAACGTCGGGAGGGCGGCTCGACGAGCGTAGGCTTGGACGGGCGCTCCGTGGGCGAACAAATTGATGCGATCCACGCTCGGACGCGACGCCTCGTCGATGAGCAGTACCGGACGCTCAATGACGTGCTAACCCCGGAACTGTTAGCCGCCGGCATCGATCTGACCTACCACCCGGATCTGACGGCAGCGGAAGAACGCGCGCTTGAGCAGCACTTTCAACTCAATGTAGAACCCGTACTCTCCCCGCTCGCCTTAGATCCGGCGCGCCCATTCCCACGCATCCAAAATAAGAGCCTCAATTTCATCGTGCGCCTCGAGGGTACGGATGCGTTCGGCCGCGACACCAACTTGGCGATCGTGCAGGTGCCCCGTTCCTTGCCTCGGGTGATCCCGATGCCCGGCCGACAAACGGCGGGCCTCATGCGCTTAGCCTACCTGTCTGCCGTAATTCAACGATTCGCAGGCCACTTATTCGAAGGGATGGCCGTCAAAGGATGTTGGCAGTTCCGGGTCACTCGAAACAGCGATCTGTTTGTCGACGAAGAAGAAGTCGACGACCTTCGGCGAGCGATCGAGGGCGAATTGGCCGATCGACGCTACGGCGATGCCGTGCGATTGGAAACGGCGCACGACTGCCCACCCGAATTGACTGCATTCTTGTTGGAACAGTTTGGCCTATCCTCGGCCGATCATTACCGCCTGCCCGGCCCCGTCAATCTGAATCGACTCGCATCAGTCTATGACCTTGCCGATCGGCCAGATCTGAAGTTTCCCAACTACACGCCGGGCTCGCCGGCCCGCTTTGCGGATGGCGACGTGTTCGCGGCGATCCGAGAAAATGACGTGATGGTTCATCATCCGTTTCAGTCGTTTGCGCCGGTGATGGACTTTTTGAGGAGAGCGGCAAAGGACCCAGCGGTCCTCGCGATCAAGCAGACACTGTACCGCTCGGGCTCCGACTCGGCCGTCGTGGATGCGCTCGTGGAAGCCGCTCGAAACGGAAAAGACGTCACGGTCATCGTGGAGTTGATGGCACGATTTGATGAGGCCGCCAATCTGGAGCTCGCTAGCCGCCTTCAAGAAGCAGGCGCGCACGTTGTCTATGGTGTCGTGGGGTACAAGACTCACGCCAAGATGATTCTGGTGGTGCGGCGCGAAGAAGGTGTGCTGCGGCGGTACTGCCATATCGGGACAGGCAACTACCACGCTAAAACTGCGCGGGCGTACACCGACTATGGTCTATTTACCGCCAATGCGTCCATTGGGCAGGACATGCACGAACTCTTCCTGCAGTTAACCAGCCTGACGCGCACACCCAAGTTGCGAAAGTTGCTGCAGTCGCCCTTCACGTTGCACGACACGCTGATGGACTCCATCGCTGCAGAAACCGCCGAGGCTCGGGCAGGCCGACCCGCCCGAATTATCGCGAAAATGAACTCGCTGATTGAGCCGCGGATTATTGCTGCGCTGTACGAAGCATCCAGCGCAGGGGTTGAAATCGACCTGATCATCCGCGGCATCTGCGCGCTGCGACCCAGCGTACCCGGCGTTTCAGAAAACATCCGCGTGCGCAGTATCGTTGGTCGATTCCTTGAGCATTCCCGCGTCTACTATTTCCTTAATAAGGGCAAGCACAAGGTCTGGTGCTCCAGCGCGGACTGGATGGAGCGCAATTTCTTCCGTCGAGTCGAAGTTGCCGTACCGATCGAACGCGCCAAACTGCGCGATCGAATCATTGGGGATCTGGAGTCGTGGCTGTCCGACAATACGAACGCTTGGATTTTGCAATCGGACGGCACGTATCGTCGCGTGACGACCAACGACGAGAAACCTTACTCGGCGCAGCAAGCGCTCTTGGCTCGATACGCCGAAGGCTAGAGACTAGGCTGCGGTCAGGCGAATGCCGGCCGCAGCGAGGTACTCGGTTTCGAGCGCGAGATCCGCTCGAGTGAGCGGATGCGAGGCGAGCCATCCGCGCGGGAATCGGATGTCGAGGGAACGTGCCTTTGCCGTTAACCGCATGGGTGGCAGTGGCGCGCGACTCCGCCCTCGATGCAGGAGCACCGAAAGACGCAGCAGCAGCGTTAGATGCAGCGCTCTGAGGTGCCAAGGCGGCACGAGTTCATCGGCCTTATCGAGTATCAATTTGCGTCGATGTGCCCCCACCAAGCAGGCCAATAAGCCCTGCTCCTCGCGAGGGAAACCAGGCATTTCCGCATGTGCGAGCAAATACGCGGCATGCTTGTGATGGCCTGAGTGGGAGATATCGAGCCCGATCTCATGCAAGCGAGACGCCCAGCGTAGAACTTGTTCAGCGAGAGGATCATCCAAATCCCACGCTGCAGACACTTGGGCGAGACAGGCGATCGCCGTTTGCTCAACGCGCGCGGCTTGTTCTGTATCGGTATGGAATCGAGCGGCCATGGAACGCACACTGCGTTCGCGCGCATCGTCTTCGGGTCGCAGGCGACCTAACATGTCGTACAGAAGGCCTTCGCGCAACGCCCCGTCGGCGACCTTCATCTCCGTGATCCCCAGCGTATCGAAGACGGCGGTCATAATGGCTAAACCGCCCGGAAACACGGGCCAGCGTTCCGCATCAACGGACAGCAATCCCGAACGCCGCACGTTCCCGGCAGCGATCAATCGATCGGCCAATTCGCGCAGCCCGTCGCGGGTGATCAAACTGTTGGAAGGGTTAATTTCGCGGAGCGCCTCACCGATGGCGCGTGCCGTCCCACTGGACCCGATCGCGTGCTCCCACCCGATCGCCCGAAAGGGTATCTGTAGCGGCTCAAGCTCGACGGCGCAATCAACGACCGCGTTCTGAAAGCGGCGAGCGGCAATGCGGCCATCCGGAAAGTGACGCGCGCTGACCGCGACGCACCCCATATAGAGGCTCTCTAAAATTCGATGATCATGACCATCGCCGATAATACATTCGGTGCTGCCGCCACCAATATCCACCACAAAGTGGCGTCCTGACTCCAGCGATGTGGTCTGAACGACGCCTTGATAGATCAATCGCGCTTCTTCGATACCCGAGATAATCTCTATCGGGTGCCCTAACGCATCGCGAGCTCGCTCGAAGAAACCCGCTTTATGGCGCGCTTTGCGCAACGTATTCGTTCCAACGACCCGTACCGAATCGGCACGCATGTCGCGTAAGCGCTGCCCGAAACGGGCCAACGCTCGTAGCGCACGATCCGTGGCTTCTTTCGACAAACGGCCGTTCTCATCAAGGCCGGCTGCCAAACGAACCATCTCTCGCAAACGATCCACAATCGTCAGTTGGCCATGCGCATAGCGCGCGACCACCATATGAAAGCTGTTTGACCCGAGATCGACCGCTGCCAATACGTCAGGGACGCGAGGTTGATTCGGCATTTTTCTACGCTACTGCTAGGCGGCGAACGAGGAGCCACAACCACACGTTGTTTTGGCATTCGGGTTCCGAATGACGAATTGGGCGCCCTCGAGGCCCTCGCGATAGTCAATTTCGGCGTTCACGAGGTACTGGAAGCTCATCGGATCGATGAGCAGGGTCACGCCCTGATTTTCAACCGTCATATCACCGTCTTCCACGGCTTCATCAAAGGTGAATCCATACTGAAAGCCGGAGCAACCGCCACCTTGGACGTAGACGCGCAATTTGAGCGCCGGATTGCCCTCCTCGCGGATGAGCTCAGCAACTTTTGATGCCGCAGCGTCCGTAAATACGAGCGGCAACGGCGGGACATCGTTGGCGACAATGGACAAATCAGTCATAGCGGCATACCAATCAATAACTTAGGTAAATTCTAACGGATTCGCCGGGGCGATCAAAAGCACGATTCTGACATGTAACCGCGGTAGCCCGGCGTCTCTTCTTCCTCCATCATGAGGGCGATGGACGCTTCTCACAACCTTCCTCGCTCAACGGCCGTTTGTGTCACTTTAGTGTCAGCCGCGCTGTTCGGAATGGCGACCCCTGCCGTGAAGCTGTTTATGGGTGGAGTTGAGCCTCAATTGGCTGCAGGAACGCTCTACGTCGGGATGGGGGTTGGTCTTGCGGGCGCCTATCTCCTAGAAGGTGCTCCGAACCCGCGGATTGAGCGCAGTGAATACGGATGGTTGGCCGTGTCTCTGCTCTGTGGCGGCTTGCTGGCGCCCTGGTTCATTTTTTGGGGACTGGCTCACGCCACGGCAACGACCACCTCACTGCTCGCCAATACGGAAGTGGTCTTTTCGACCTTACTCGCGCGATTCCTATTCGGAGAGCGCTACTCGGGACGTCTTTTTGTAGGTGTCGCGCTGATCCTCGCCGGCACGGTGGTGCTCAGCGGGTTGGGAAACGGGCCGATAGACCTCCTGCCGGCTCTGGCGATCGTCGTCGCTTGCGGATTCTGGGGATTGGATAACAACGCGGTGCGAAAAATTGCCCACGCGAACGCGAGTTTCATCGGCGCGACCAAGGGACTGGTCGCGGGATTTTCGAACGTAGCACTCGCATTCGCGTGTGGTGCCCACGTCCATGCAGTGCGGCCGCTGATCAGTATCGGCATCGTCGGGATTGTCTGCTACGGACTCAGTTTTGGACTCTACGTTCAAGGACTGCGTGTGCTGGGTGCGGCCCGAACCAGTGCCTACTACGGTACGGCCCCGTTCGCGGGTGCCGTGACCGCCCTCCTTTTGCTTCAGGAGCCGGCGAGCCCACGACTGGGTATCGCAGCGGCACTGATGGCGGGCGGCATCTGGTTGCACCTTTCAGAGCCTCACGCGCCGGTGGGCCCACACCTCCTCGCGGGCCCAGAGACGGACGAGCCGGCTCCCACATGAGGTTCGCGCGGCTGGCAGCGCACGGTACACTGACGCCTTCGTCGTCCACGGAGTGAAGCGTGCTTTACCTTTGGTTGAAGGCCTTCCACGTCATTTTCGTGGTGGCCTGGTTTGCAGGACTCTTCTATCTGCCGCGCCTTTTTGTGTACCACTGCGACGCCAACAGTGGCGCCGAGGACGCTCGGTTCAAGGTCATGGAGCGTAAGCTCTACAAATTCACAGTCCTGAATACCGTCATCGCCATTGGCTGCGGGCTCGGCCTGCTGGCGTTAGCACCGCATTGGCTGACGCAGCATTGGCTGCAGCTGAAACTGGCGCTCGTCGCCGCTCTCGTGGGGTTTCAGTGGTGGTGTTGGCGCGTGGTCGTGGCTTTCCGCGAGGGGCGGAATCGTCATACCGACCGCTGGTATCGCTGGTTCAACGAGATACCCACACTGCTTCTTTTTAGCATCGTGATACTCGTCATACTCAAGCCGAACATCTAAACCAACCCGTCACCTTCCGGCTCATCCAGCACCGGTTCGCTCTGCGGATCAAACCACCATTGCGGATAGGGAGGCAATCCAGCCGGGAAAGCCATAGTGCCGAGTTCGTGCAAGGCTGACTTGTAGACGTCGCGCTTGAAATACACCACCTCGCGAACGGGTTCCCAGTAGTCCGCCCAGCGAAATTCTTCGAATTCCGGCGGCTCGTTGGTCGCATCAAAGCGGATACGCGCGTCGTCGCCGAGAAATCTCAGCAAGGCCCAACGCTGTTTCTGGCCGACACAGCGAGGAATACTGCTCCGACGGACGTACTGACGGGGTAGGCGGTATCGCAGCCATCCTTGCGTCTCGCCGACCAGTTGGACGTCGGCCGCGGTGAGCCCCGTCTCCTCTTCCAGTTCTCGGTACAGGGCATCGCGGAACGGCTCACTGCGTTGAATGCCCCCTTGCGGGAACTGCCAGCCCTTCCCGCCGCTACGACCGCCCAAAAAAACGCGGCCGTCATCCCGCATCAGTACGATGCCTACGTTTGCTCGAAAACCTTCATCGTCTATCCAGTCAGCCATCATTCCTCCGGCATCTCCCCGATTCTTTCACAGGTCGCTCCTAGGACCAAACCCATCTGATCAAGTGCACACGACCGTCGATCCGGGGTAGTCTCAGCGACCCATCCCTGACTGCGGTCACTTTGTGCTTGCGCACCTCTCCCGCCGCCCCGGCCTCGTCATTTTCTTGCTCGCGGTCGCGGCGACCGTCACGCTCGGCGCGGCCATTACCTTTGGCAGCGCCGGTCCCGGCGCCGAAGCGCTGTGGCCTCGCCTGCTGGATGGGTCCGACCCCTTGGCACGTGCAATCGTGCTCGACTTGCGTCTGCCGAGGGCGCTAACCGCCTTTGCGGTGGGTGGTTTACTGGCGCTCGCTGGGGTCGCCATGCAGGTACTGCTGCGCAACCCGCTGGCCGATCCCTATGTCTTGGGCGTATCCGGCGGAGCGTCGGTCGCGGCGCTCAGCGCCATGCTGGCGGGCCTGTCGGCCTTCGCCACTCAAGGGGCCGCCTTCTCCGGCGCGCTCGGTGCAACGTTATTGGTCTTCGGGCTGTCCCACGGTCCGGGCGGGTGGACCCCCACGCGACTACTGCTGACGGGGGTTGTCGTTGCGGCGGGCACGGGCGCCTTGGTGAGCCTACTCCTCGCGGCTGGCGACCCCACACTCCTGCGGGGCATGGTCTACTGGCTCATGGGGGACCTGTCCTGGGCCGGATCGCCACTGCCGCTGTGGCTTTTGCTCGCGCTGGCCGCGTCGGCGGGGATATTCGTCGCCCGTCCGCTCAATGTTCTCGCGCGGGGTGACGTACAAGCGCAATTGCTCGGCGTACCGGTCGGACCCCTACGCGTTTCTTTGTTCGTCTGTTCCAGTCTGATTACCGCAGCCACCGTCACCACAGTGGGATCGATCGGCTTTGTGGGCCTTGTCGTTCCGCATCTGGTGCGACTCGTCCTGGGGTCAGACCATCGGCGTGTGATCCCGGCGGCCGCGTTAGCGGGTGGAATATTGGTAACACTCGCCGACCTGTTGGCACGCACGGTTCTCGCGCCACGCCAACTGCCGGTCGGGGCACTGACCGCGCTCGTCGGTGTGCCCTTGTTCCTCGCGCTGCTGCGCCGCGCTCAACCCACTGCCTGACCGGACTCGGGCTCTTTGCTCCGTTCGGGGCGCGGCCGGGTGTGTAAATACTCGCGGCCGCGCTCCATCATTTGACGGAATCCCGCCGCATCGCCCGAACGAACCGTTGCCCGCAATCGCTCGACCGCGAACAGCAGCGCAGACAACGACTCCGTGCCGTAATCATTGAGTGCCTGAATCTCAAAGTACAACGCAGGGCTTTCCTCGGCCACACGACTCGCGACATCGAGTTGGGAATCGAAGGTCGTACTGGACATTCGCGCCAAACGAGGAGCCGCTTCCCCGCTCTCCGCGAGCGCGGTGAAGAATGCGATGTTGACGGCATGCGACAGCCCGAGCACGTAGGCAATCAGACGATCGTGCTCGTCAAGGCCCATGACCACGCGCTCCGCCATCGTGTGCTGAAAGAGATCCTGAGCGAGCGCCAGCGCTTCGGAGTTCCCCATATCAATGAAAATAACGTGACGACCGGACAAGAGATCGGTGTCCGGACCAAACATGGGATGAATCGAGGTGACGCGAACCCCCGCCGACACCAGCGCATCCAGCCCGGCGCGCAACGGCGTCTTAATCGACGTCAAATCGAAGACGATTCCAGAGGGCTTACGCTCAGCCAGTGCGTGTAGGGTTTCCGCCGTGATTCCGAGCGGCGTCGCCACCACAATGAGGTCGTGATCCAGCGTACTGGACTGCCAATCAGCGATATGAGGATAGCCGTCCACGGGACCTGCGGGATCGCCAACCTCGACCGCGTAACCTTGGTTCGCGAGAAAGTCGACAAACCAGTGACCCATCTTGCCTCGCCCGCCAATGACCAATGCCCGGCGACCACCACCGGCACCTTCGGTTGTCACGCGAATGTGTTCTTGGGTGGCGAGGGAAGAGCGGATGAGCAGACGGAGGATTTGCTCCGCCACGTCGGGCGATACACCGAGTTCCGTGGCGGCCTTGCGCACTCCGAGCACCACCTCGCGCTCGCGACGATAGTCTCGGGTTGGATGTCCGGTGGAACGCTTTGCACGGGCGACCTCGCGTGCGATGCGCTGGCGCTCGGCAACCAGACCAATGATGTCTCTATCCAGCTCGTTCAGGCGCTGGCGCAATTGGTCTAAGGTCAATGGATCTGTCACGGCAAACTCATTTAGGAAGAGCCCCGTTGGGGCATCAGAGGCGGATTCTGGCACGAGCCGGCCCGTGCCCGCACGTCAGCGGCATTCGCTTACTGACGCCGAAGGGCCGAGCGTTTACCATCGCCAGACTATGCCAGTACCCTATCAAACCCTTCCGGCCCCCCTACCTTTGGACCCGCTAGCCGTCGCAGCCGATTGGTTGGCAGAAGCGTGGACCCTCGCGGCACAACCCAATCCGAATGCCATGACCTTGGCAACCGTCGGCCCGGGTGGGCGACCATCGGCCCGAATTGTCTTGTGCAAAGACATAGCGATCACCGGCGGCTACGTCCGGTTCGTTAGCAACTACGCATCGCGTAAAGGGGTTGAACTGGCGCAAGAACCCAGAGCGGCCATTGTGATGCACTGGGACCATTTGCACCGTCAGGTTCGCATGGAAGGCGTCGTGGTCCGCTCGCCGGAGCAGGAGAGTGACGAATATTTCGACAGCCGCCCTTGGCAAAGCCGCGTGGGTGCTTGGGCCAGCGCCCAGAGCCAACCGGTGGATTCGCGCGAACAACTGATCGAACAGTTGCGGGCCGCCGGTCGCCGCTTCGACACCCCCCCGGTGGGGCCGGATGCGCCACGAGGAGACCGCTCCAGTCCCGACGTCACGGTGCCGCGCCCCGCCTATTGGGGTGGCTATCGATTCTGGGTGGAGGCTGTCGAACTTTGGGTGGAGGGTGAATATCGCATTCACGACCGCGCCCGTTACGAACGAACGTTGACGGCAGACGGTCAAGGCGGCTTCGTGGGATCGGCGTGGCTCGCCACGCGACTACAGCCCTGAACGCCTCAACGCCCGTCTTACTGCAAGCCCAAGGCCTCGATGTTACCGTCGCCCACCGGCGACTGGTGAAGGGCCTCGAGATCGCCGTTCGCGCCGGGGAAGTGGTCTGTTTATTAGGGCCCAACGGCGCGGGCAAGTCTCTGACATTACACACTTTAGCCGGGTTGCGGCAGGCGGCTTCCGGCACCGTTTCACTGTGCGGCCGGCCGCTCGCTGAATGGGGTCGGCGTGATCGCGCAAAGCGCCTCGGCCTACTCACCCAAGTCAGCGACGATCCGTTCCCTGGCACCGTACTTGAGGCGGTCCTCGTCGGGCGACATCCCCACGTAGACTCATGGCAATGGGAAACGGCAGCGGATGTAGAGGCTGCTCAGCGAGCTTTGGCGGATTGCGATCTGGAGGGGTTTGAGGGCCGCGCGCTCAGCACGTTATCGGGCGGTGAGCGGCGACGTGTGGCCCTCGCTGCGGTTCTCGCGCAAGACCCTGACGTGTTGCTGTTGGACGAACCCCAAAACCACTTGGATCCGCGACACCAACTCGCAGCGCTTCGGTTGTTACGGGCCCGCGCAGCGTCCGGCCGGGCCGCTATAGTCTCTCTACACGATCCCTCATTGGCCGCGCGCTTCGCTGATCGAGCGATTCTGCTGCCCGGCACCGGCGCATGGGCATTCGGCGATGTCGCCGATACGCTTACCCCCGCGACCCTCTCGGACATCTACGGCGTGCACATCGCGGAGGTGGCGGTCGCTGGGCGTCGATATTTCGTTAGCGATTGAAGCCGATCGAAGAGCGCATCGTTTCGTGCAGGCGCGTATTGGATGCCAATACCGTCGTCGTATCCAATCCCACGGAGCTCCCGTCCAGCGCCGTAAATCGACCGCCGGCCTCCTCGACAATCGTCACTAGAGCGGCGATATCGAGGATATTCACGTCGGACTCGACGACAGCGTCAATTTTCCCGGCAGCAAGCAGATGGTAGTGAAGGAAATCGCCATAACCCCGGATCCGACTCACTTGCGACACAAGCCGGCCGTAGTTCGCCCAACAGGCTGACTGCGCGAGTGTTTTGAGATTCCCGGCCGATACGGCGGCCTGCTCAAGCGTCGCCACCTCACTCACGTTGACGCGCCGCCCGTTAAGGACGGCGCCCCGACCGCGTTCCGCATAGGCCAGTTCGCCGTACAACGGCGCCGAAGAGACGCCGAGGACCAAGGCCCCGTCGCGCCACAACGCGATTTGCGTAGAAAACATCGGGTATTCGCGGACAAATGCTTTGGTGCCGTCAATGGGGTCGACTAACCAAGTCGGAGCGCCATCGCGGATTTCCTGCCCGGTCTCCTCGCCATAAAAGCCGTAGCCCGGGAAGTGCTCGGCCAGCACGGCGCGTATCGCTTGCTCGGTCCGCACATCCGCTTCAGTCACGGGCGATTTGTCCGCCTTGATCGTGACGGCCAAATTCTTTTGATAGCACTCACGAATGACGCGGGCGCCGGCTTCAGCGGCCGCCAGTGCGGCTCGGAGTTCAAGGCTAATGTCCATAAGGGGTGTTATGCGCAGGCCCGCCCTCGGTGTCAACGGCTTGACAGGGAATGTACTGGACTGCAGGATTCGGCGCGTCAGGTGACCGGATGCTGAGAGGCATTCGGTTAAACGGGAAGTCGGTGCCGTCGCGCGAGCGACCATGCCGACGCTGCCCCCGCAACGGTAACCGAGCCGTGACTCCATCCGCCGCTTCAAGCGGCAACCACTGTGGACGTGTTCCATGGGAAGGGGATGTGTGTCGGGCGCCTTTCGGCGCTCAGCTCGGAAGCCCGGAGACCGGCCTGGCGCTATTCCCGCTGCACGGAGGGTGCTGGCGCATGTGATTTGCGCACACCCCGCGCAGATCCACGCCTCTCCCACGCGCGCGGTTTACCGCCTAAATCCATGCGGGAGCGCATGGAGGGAGAGAAATCGTGTCCGTATCGTTCGTGCGCCCCGTCGTGGCGCTGTCTGCTTGTGTGTGTTCTATCTTAGGCGCGGCGACCGCGCACAGCGAAGAGTCTGTCGCTACCCGCACTTCGCAAGAGGTCGTGATCGCCGACTATGCCAAATTGGCGGAGTGGGTCCCGAGTTTAGATTACGTTGTCGTCACGGCCAGCCGAGAGCCTGAAGCGGCACACGACGTGCTCCTGCCGGTCACGGTCATCGATCGAGACGATATCGACCGCTCCTTGGATCTCGATGTCGCGCAACTCCTTGGGCAGGTTCCCGGGATCGATATCACACCGTACGGCGGCCCTGGCCAAACCGTTTCCGTGTTTATGCGGGGTACGAACTCGAATCACACGGTCTTTCTGGTCGACGGCATTCGAATCAATCCCGGCACCATCGGCGTCGCTGCGCTACAGAACATCGCTCCCGATCTGATTGATCACGTGGAGATCGTTAAGGGTCCGCGCTCGGCGATCTATGGGACCGATGCTATCGGCGGCGTCGTCAACTTTATTACCCGCGACCCCAAGAGCAACGGTGGTTCGGCCAGTATCGGTTATGGCCGTTACAACACGCGAGATGCCGCGGGAACACTAGAGATTGCGGGAGATGCCGGATCATTGTCCTTGGCCACGCGGTGGCTAGAGTCCGATGGATTTCCGGTGTTCGCGACCGACACGCAAGATCGTGGCTATCGAAATCTCTCCGAGACTTTGACGGGCCGCACCACTGTGGGCGGCGTCGACGTCGCCGCGCACGCATGGAACGCCACCGGAAACACGCAGTATTCGGATTACGGCACGCCGACAGACGAGAACTATCATGATTCTATGGGCTCGTTGGAGGCATCCGGCAAAGTGATGGCGGATTGGAATACGCTCTTGCGCATTGCTCGCATGCAGGATGATTTGCGGCAAACGGAGATTGATGCTTACGCCACGATCCCCCAACCGGACTACGAAACGACCAATCGCACCACACTGGATTGGCAGAACTCCATTTCACTCGGAACGCACGCTATCACGGCCGGCGCTCTGTGGATGAACGAAGCAACACGTGCGCTTGTCTACGGCTCTGCTTTCGACGTGTCGACTCATTCAACGACCGGCTACCTCGAAGACCGCGTCATTGACGGAGCGCATCACTACTCGGCTGCCATCGGCCATACGCGGCACAGCACGTTCGGTGATCACACAACGTACAGTGCAGAATACGGTTACGAATCGGCGCCGGGAACGATCTGGACGGCAGGCATCGGCACGGCGTTCCGCGCACCCGACAGCACGGATCGATTCGGATACGGCGGCAATCCGTCGTTGCGCCCGGAGACATCTCGCAATCTCGAGTTGGGCATGCGCCATTCCATTGGCAAGCACGAATCGGTCTCCGTCACGGTATTCGATAATCGAATCGATAACTTGATCGAATTCGTTTACACAGCGGCGGCCCCCTATGGAATCAACGACAACGTGGGCCATGCGCGTATTCGTGGCGCTGAGGCGGACTGGCAATACACCACCGACCTGTGGCGCGCGAAAGCGGGCGTCGCGCATCAAGAACCAACGGACACCGACTCGGGTACTACACTGATTCGTCGCTCACGCTGGAACGCGAACGCATCGGTTGAACGCGTCTGGGGCCAACATGAGTTCGGCCTTGACGCGCACACCTCCGGCGCTCGCCCGGATACGACGTACGATGCGAACTACAACCCCGTAGCCGTTTCTTTGGGCGGCTATACGCTCGTCTCCGCCACGTGGCGCTGGTCCATCAATCCACGACTGAGCCTGCGCGCGAAGGTGGACAATCTGTTCGATAAGCGTTACGAGTACATCAGCGGATACAACACGGCTCGTCGCGGTGTATTCGCCACGATTCGTTACGACTTTCACTGATGTACTGGACGACATGAACCATGGGTAATCGACTGAGTAAGATCTATACGCGCACGGGCGACGACGGCACCACTGGCTTAGGGGACGGCGCCCGAGTGGAGAAGGAGTCTCTGCGCGTCGAAGCCTATGGCAGTGTCGACGAGGCTAACAGTGCCGTGGGTATGGTGCTGGCGACGCCGCTTCTCCCCGAAGCGGCGCGCGCCTGCTTATTTGAAGTGCAGCACGATCTCTTTGATGTCGGCGCCGAGCTGTGTATTCCCGGGCATCGGGTGATTACTCAGTCGCACATCGACCGCTTAGAGCAAACGTTGGACGGCTTCAATGCCGAACTCCCTCGGTTGCAGGAGTTCATTCTTCCGGGTGGCGGGCCGGCCGCGTCTGCATGCCACCTTGCGAGGACCATCGTACGACGAGCTGAACGCCGGGTTTGGGCGTTGAGCCGTATCGAGGCCGTGCATGACGACGTCCCGAAGTATCTCAACCGACTGTCCGACCTATTGTTCGTGATCGCCCGTGTCCTGTGTCGTGCGGAACGAGGGAGCGAAGTCCTCTGGCGGCACGATCGAGGGCGGTAACCGGCGTCACCGCCACACGGCGTCATCCGCTGAAGGGACAGCGGCGACGAGTTTGGCGGCGACCGCTTCGCACAGAGAGCGAGGGTCATAGACCGTATCGTCGCCGAGGCGTAGGTCGGCAGCCAGCGCAGGGCGCTCGTCCACCGGCGTGATGAGGTTGTCGTCTCCGTACTCCACGCGCCAGTCGGTGACCAGACTGGCCCCGGGAGACAGGGTGACCGACCCATCAAAACGGTGAAACGCGGGAACCGGCCAGTGACGCCGGTCGAAATGCGGCCAATGGGAAACCAGCGGCCACAATCCCTGGAAGAGCGCCTTGTCGCGAAAGCGCGCGACGAAGACCGCCTGCGCGGGATTGCGCGACTCCATCCACGAGGGTTCGGGCGCGCGCGTGCGCCGAGGGCCAAAAAAGTAACCTAACAAGATGCCGCCCCGCCGGGGCGCGCGGACCACTAAACCCACCCCGTATTGGCCAGGCTCGACGGGGAGCAGGAAGAAATGACCTTCTCGCGGGGGAGAGCCCATGGTTAGGTGCGCTCCGCCGCCAGACCTAACCGCAATTGTCGCAGCCGGGTCCAGTCAAAGTAGGGGCCAGGGTCCGTTTTGCGACCCGGCGCAATGTCGCTGTGCCCCACGATCGGCGCTCCCCGGAGGCTCGAATATGCCCGTTCTAGGGCGTCAATCGCTGCGTGCAGCGCCACGTATTGGGCCGTCTCGTAGGGCCCTTCGTCGCACCCCTCCAATTCAATTCCGATCGAAAAATCATTGCACGCGAGCCGATGCGCCCAGACCGAGGCGCCCGCATGCCACGCCCGGGAATGGAACGGTACAAACTGTACGATCCGGCCATCCCGGCGGATATAGAGGTGCGCCGATACGCGCAATCCCTCAATTGACTTGAAAAATGGATGCTCCTCCGGAGGGAGGCGGTTGGTAAACAAGGCTTCGACCCAAGCCCCACCGTACTCGCCCGGCGGCAGGCTGATGCCATGAAGCACAATTAAATCGAGGGAGGCCCCCGGTGGACGTGCATCCTGGTTCGGGGAGTCAATCTGGGTAGCTCCGGCCAGAAGACCGGTGCCTAGGTCGATACTGAGGGGCGGAACGACGGTCATGGACACACTTTAATCCGGTACGGGGGCGGCGGCGAGAGTGTTCGGCCGGTACACTGTCGGGTATGCGTACGATCCGAGTCCATCACCCCGGGCCGTTGGCCATGGGCGCCCGACTGAGGCTTGACGAGCGTTCAGGCCTACACCTCACCCGCGTCTTGCGGCTGAAGTCCGGCGCACCCGTCGTTGTTTTTGATGGGGGCGGTCACGAGCATGACGGCATTTTGGATCTTGGACGGGACGGCCGCTCAGAACTCGTCATTGGGGCCGCCCGTGAGGCTCTCCCCCGCTCCCCACTGACCATCACGCTCTCTCAGGGCGTCTCTCGGGGCGAACGCATGGATTACGCCATTCAAAAAGCCACGGAATTAGGGGTGAGCCGCATCGTCCCACTGCTGTGCGAACGCAGCGTGGTGCGTTTGGACGCGGAACAATCGACGCGGAAACGCGCACACTGGGAAGGCGTCGCCATCGCCGCAGCAGAGCAGAGTGGCCGCGCGGACGTCCCTGGCATTGAGGCTGCTGGGACTCTCGAGGCGCATCTCTCGAGTGTATACGGCGTGGCGGACGGCATATTGCGGTTAGTGCTCGATCCCGTGAGCGCGACCAGTCCAAAGCAACTGCCTGAATCGCTTCAGCGAATCGAGTTGCTGATCGGCCCTGAAGGGGGACTGACCGATCGTGAACTCGATCTCGCTCGTCGCGCCGGCTATCAAAGCCTTCGGCTAGGGCCTCGTGTATTGCGTACCGAAACAGCAGCCGCTGCGGCCATCGCAGTGCTCCAAGCTTTGTACGGTGACCTGGGATGACAACAACTCGCACAGTCTGGATGTTGCCGCGCAAAGTGCTGTACGCACTGGGCGGCATTATTCTGATCGCGGCACTGGGCTTGCTCGGATGGGTGTTCTACCTCGACGGGGTCGTCCAACACGAGTTCAAAGGACGACTGTGGTCAGTGCCGGCTCGGGTTTACGCGGCGCCCACAGACCTTTATGTCGGAGCAACCGTCACAGCCGATGATCTCGATACAGAGCTGCGCCGCCTGCATTACCGCATCGGGGATCCCGGCAGTGGCCCTGGCATCTATCGCCGTAAAGGCGGTGACTTTGAGATCAATACGCGGCGCGTTCGATTCGTAGACGAAATGCGTGCACCGGTACGAATCCGGGTGCATGCCAATGCTGAGGGAATTGCGGGTATCGAGTCCGCTGATGGCACCGAATTGCCTCTTTTTAGGCTGGATCCGTTACTGATCGGCAGTGTTTTCCCCGTCCACGGTGAAGATCGGATTGTCCTTACGCCGAACGACGTCCCGGAAATGCTCGTCACGTTTCTCAAAACCATTGAGGACCGTCGCTTTGACGAGCATAACGGCGTGGATTTGCGGAGCATCCTGCGGGCCATTTGGGCGGATGTGCGCGCCGGCCATATGGTTCAAGGCGGCAGCACACTCACGCAGCAGTTGGTCAAAAACTATTTTCTCACCGACGAACGCACCTTCGGGCGCAAGCTCAAAGAAGCGGTCATGGCGATGCGCCTTGAGGCGCATTACACCAAAGAAGAAATTCTGATCGCGTATTTAAATGAGATTGACCTAGGCCAAGACGGCGAACGCGCCATCCATGGATTTGGGTTAGGTAGCGAGTACTACTTTGGCAAGCCGATCGACGAACTCGAACCGGCCGAAATGGCATTACTGGTGGGCCTAGTGAAGGGCCCTTCTTGGTATGACCCACTGAAGCATCCGGATCGTGCGCGCACGCGGCGCAATCTCGTCCTCAAAGAATTGGGAGAAGCCAAGGTACTCGACGCGGCTGCCGTCACTCGAGCACAGGCCCAACCACTCGGATTACGGCCGGCGGGTGCAGGCTATGTGCCTGCGTTCCTGGATCTCGTCCGGCGCCATCTGAAGCGCGACTATGCGGAAGCGGACCTGGCAGCGGCGGGCCTCTCTATCTATACAACGCTAGACCCTCACGCGCAGGCCGCCGCCGAGCGCGCGGTGACCAATCAACTGAAGCGCCTCGATACCATCGCGCACAATCGCTCGAAAGGTGCTCCTTTGGAAGCCGCGATGATTATCGCCGAGCCCACGAGCGGCCAAGTTCTGGCGGTCGTCGGCGGGCGCGACACCCGCTTCCTGGGATTTAATCGCGCCTTGGATGCGCGCCGCTCCATCGGTTCGCTGGTCAAACCAGCCGTTTATTTGACCGCTTTGGAGACCGGCCGCTACAACGCAGCGACAATATTGCTGGACGCGCCATTGGAATTGAAGCTGCCAGATGGCCAAGTCTGGGCACCGCAAAACTATACGCACGAAGTCTTCGGTTCCGTGCCCATGGTCCGCGCCCTTTCCGAATCCATGAATCTTGCGACCGTTCGACTGGGTCTCGAGCTTGGGCTTCCGGCCGTGGCGGATACGTTGCAAAAGCTCGGTCTCGAGCGACGCCCGGCGCTGAATCCATCGATGCTGCTCGGTACGGTGGAGATGACGCCGCTAGAGGTCATACAGGTCTACACCGCGTTGGCGAACGGCGGGTTTCAGTCGCGCCTGCGGTCGGTTCAGGCTGTGCTGGATGAAGACGGCAAGGCGCTCAAGAGCTTTAAGTTAGAGGTCACCCCGGCGGCCTCGCCGGCGGCTGTCTATGAAGTGTCTCGAATGATGACGCAGGTCACCGAGCGTGGGACGGGCCGTGCGGTCGGCGCTCGCCTGCATGTGACCATGCCCGCCAAAACCGGCACATCCTCAGATCTTCGTGACAGCTGGTTTGCGGGCTTTACCGGCTCACATGTCGCCGTTGCGTGGGTCGGTTACGATGATAATCGACCGACCGGACTCACCGGCGCCACGGGCGCGTTACCGGTTTGGTTGGATGCGATGTCAGAACTACACCTGAAGGCCTGGCAGCCGGATACCCCGACGGAAGTCGAGGATCGTTGGATTGAGTTCTCCTCTGGACTCGCCACGGAACCGCGCTGCAGCGCCGATGCGGTGTTGGTCGGTGTTCCGCGCGGCACGACACTCACCGCGCGCCAAGGATGCGGGCAACCCGCCTCCGAGTCGGTTGTTGACCGAGTAAAATCATGGTTAGAAAAAACAGTCCATTGATAAATGCCCTTCGCCGCAGCGGCGGAACCGCGCTATTGCTGATTCTCGCGGCCTGTGCAGCGCCACCGCCCTATCAAATGCCGGCGCCGAAAGCTGAGCCTGTGGTGGCAGCAGCGCCGAAGGAAGCCACCTTGCCTCCGCCACCGCCGGCACCCGCGCAACCTGTCCAGGAGGCGCCGAAGCCGGTGCAAAAGGAGGCGGCAGAGCCTCCGAGCAGGGCGTTTAAATTGGGGCCCGCCACACAAGCACTGGTGAATCAGGCCCGCGGCCAGGTGACAAAGGGGCAGTTACCGGGAGCCTCGGCGACGCTCGATCGAGCCTTGCGGATAGAGCCACAGAATCCGCTGTTGTGGATCGAAGTGGCAAGACTTCGATTGACGGAGGGTGACACGAAACAAGCTGAAAATTGTGCCCGCAGAGCCTTATTACTCGGATCGACCGATGTCTCAGTCCGTCAAACGGCGGGGCATCTGTTGGCGGACATTCTGCGCGCACTGCATCGCGACGATGACGCAAAGGACCTCGAAGACCAGCCTTGGATGAACTAATTCACGCGCTCACGCATCAATCGAAGTCTCATCGGCGATCATGCCTTCGAGGTGCTCAAGATCGGGCACGAGCGGATTCTCATTTAACATCCGCAACGCGCAAAGCACCGGACTGCGTTCCGGAAAATCGCGGGTAGGATCTGGTTTGATGACGTCGGGGTTCAAGCGAATCAATTGCGGAAACCCTTGGGTCAGTATCCCAAAGTGACCGCCAGAGAGCTGATCGCCCAAAGCGTGCAGAACGACGATTCGGGTCCTACCCGTCGGCTGGGGTAGCGGACGGCCCAGCGCCGCCTCGAAACTAATGACTGGGACCTCGCGCCCATTCCATCGAACCGTGCCCACATACCAAGGCGGTGCTCCCGGCATCGGTGTCGGAGCAGACCACGCGATCACTTCGGCTGTGCAGCTGCGCGGCAACAACAATCGCTCATCTGCCAGAGGAATGAGCAATCCATAAAACTCCTCGTCACCCGTCTCTTTCATGGCAACGTCCTGCCGCGCGTGACCAACGGTTCGATGGCATCTAACAACTGACTTTCCTGATACGGCTTTCCGAGATAGTCGTCGACACCGAGCTCAATCGCTCGCGCCCGGTGCTTTTCGCCAACGCGCGACGTGATCATGACGATGGGCACGCGTCGTAACCGTTCATCCGCACGCACGCGAGCCGCCACTTCGTAGCCATCCATGCGTGGCATTTCAATATCCAGCAGGATGATGTCCGGCACCTGATCTTGAAGTATCGCCAGGGCGTCGACGCCATCACGTGCGGTCATCACGCGCATGCCGTTACGTTCAAGCAGGCGCTGAGTCACTCGCCGCACCGTAATTGAATCATCCACAACCAGTGCGAATGTGCGCCGGTCGGATGAGTCATCGTCGGGCACGCCGTAGACACGCGAACGCCAGTCACCTCGCACCAAGGCGCCGAGATCCAATATCACGACGATTCGGCCATCGCCCAACATGGTGGCGCCTGCGATGCCGCGAATGGAGGAAATGATCGGCCCGACATTCTTGATAACGATTTCGCGACTGCCGACTAGCTCGTCCGCCACGATCGCCGTGGAGCGATCGCCAGCTCGAATTAAAATGACCGGCACGGGTACGTCTTGGGCGGGCAATTCCGATGGGCGCCCCCCAATAAATAGGCCCAGATGTTGGAAGGTATATACCTGTCCTCCATAGGTCCACGTCGGTGACTCTTCCGCCAAGTGTTGCATCACAGCCGATTTCGGCAGCCGGACAACACTCTCCACGGTGGGCAGGGGTAACGCATAGAGCTCACTGCCAGACCGAAGAATTAACGCCTGCGAAACAGCCAAGGTAAAGGGCAGCCGGATCGTGAATCGAGTCCCTTGACCTGCCGTCGAATCGATCTGCAGCGAGCCGCCGAGACGCTTGACCTCGTTTGTAACCACGTCCATGCCCACACCACGGCCGGCTGAAGGCGTGACCACGGTGGCCGTGCTGAAACCAGGCTCTAGAATCAGCTGCATGGCATCCGCGTCGGACATCGCTTGCCTCGGCTGTAGCAAGCCAAGCGCCAGCGCCTTTTCTCGTATCGCGGTCAAATCCAAGCCCGCGCCATCGTCCTGAACGACGATAACGACTTCCGACCCTTCCCGTCGCAATGACATTTCAATACGACCGGTCACCGACTTGCCGACCGCCGATCGAACATCTGGAGGCTCGATGCCATGGACCACGGCATTGCGTAGCAGATGCTCGAAGGGAGCGAGCATACGTTCCAGTACTTGTCGATCGAGCTCCCCGGTCGCACCCGTCACCGCAAGCTCGGCGGACTTGCCCATCTCAACGGCGGCTTGGCGAACGATTCGACTCAAGCGGGGAATATGCCGCTGGAACGGCACCATCCGAGTCCGCATCAAACCATTCTGTAAATCCGTCACCACCCGCGCTTGCTGCATCAGGAGATTTTGCGCATCACGAACCTGATGCTCGAGGATGCCCTGAATACTCGCGACGTCGCTCGCGGACTCAGCCAGTGCGCGCGAATATTGTTGTAGCGTGGAATACCGATCGAGTTCGAGTGGGTCGAAGTCATCTCGCCGACGCTCATCGTCATGGCGATGAAGAATCTGCGCTTCCGTCTCGATCTCAAGCTTCCGCAGTTGGTCTCGGAGTCGACTCACGACGCGCGACAGTTCGCTGAGATTCGCATCCACGCCCGTCAGTTGCTGCTCAAGCCGCGCACGCTGGATGCTGACCTCGCCGGCGCCATTTAGCAGCGTATCGAGAAGCTCAGCGTCGACGCGAGCGAGTTCTTGCCGCTCTTCGCGCGCACCGTTCGGTGCAGCAGCCACTTCAGTCTCCGTGACCGAATCGACTGGCGACTCGTCTGAATGGTCACGACCCATATCCTGCGACTTGGAGGACTCGGTGACTATCCTCTCGGTGACAGGCGGCTCAATGCGGAACTGCTGTGCGGGGGCCGGCGGAGGCAGCGCTCCCTGAACAATCTCGCTGACAATCGGTAGTGGACCGCTCGCCGGGGCATCGCCCTGCGGAACCATTTGTGGTTCTGGCTGTTCATCGGCGAGAACTCGCAGCGTCGGAGGCTCCGGTGCCGGTTTCGATAATGCGCGGATGCGCTCGACCAGTTCCGCTGCAGCATCCGCCTGCCTACCCTGCTGAACCGCCTTACGCATCTGCTCGAGGGAGTCGAGCCCAGACTCCAGAAGGGGCACTAAGCCGTCCGCACCCCACCGCTCAGATCGAGTCAGCAGAGACTCCATTTCGTGCGCGAGTTCGCCCATTGCAGCAACACCCGCCATGCGCGCTCCACCCTTCAGGGTGTGGAGATATCGCATGAGTGCGGTCATGGCGTCCGAATCTGCTGGGTGGTGTGCAAGGCGCTCTACCGTCCGCGACAGCGACTCCAGCAACTCAGCCGCTTCATCACTGAAGATGGCGGCAATCTCAGGATCAAAATCGATCGTGGAAAAGCTACCGGTGGCCGATAGGTCGACGACAGCCGTATCGGGCACTCGATCGACTTGCGGCGACGACACCTCCGGTGCGTCAAGGAGTCGGATTCGCTCTTGGAGCGCGAATACTGAGTGAGTAGCGAGAGGATTCGCGTCGGGCGCTGCCACGCGCTCGAGTCCGTCTGCGACATCCAGCATCAAAGACACTGCGGCATCAGGCAATCCAATGCCCTGCCCGTGAAAATGCCGCACCAGTTGGTCTAGAGGCTCCGCTAGCGCAATGCCATCGACCACGCCAGCCATGCGCGAAGCGCCCGCGAGCGTGTGACAGGCTCGATGCAGTGAGTCGCTGATGACGTGCGGTGGCTGACGACCTTCTCGCGATCGCGCCCAAGCACGGAGCGCGGCAACGTGATTGGCGACTTCCGAACGGTAGATCTCCGCCAAGGTTGGGTCACTGTCGACCACCACCTGTGCAGGACTGCTCAACGGCGGCGTCGGCATCGGCGCGCTTTCGCTCTCCGGGATCGCCGGATCCTGCACCCGAACAAATCGATTAGGCACTTCCAACGTATCGGCGATATTGGCCGGATTGGGCTCGCTTTCATCGCCCACCGGACTCTCAGACATCAGCACCGACGTCGAGATCATCCACGGAGATTCTGCTTCCGGCGATTCCGCTCCAACAATAGTCAGCGGTTCAGATTGAGCTTCCTCTTCCAGGAACGTGTCAACGACAGGTTCCTGGAGGTTGCCCTCGGCCGCCGAGTGCAATCGCTCAATCACGCCAGTCACATCGAATGCCGGTAGCTGGCGAGTTTCCAATTGATCGATCAGTGCGGGCACGCCCTCGACGGCTTCATGCATGAGGTGAATCAGCGCAGGCGTACGATTGCGCGTGCCGCTGATCACTCGATTGAGGAGACTCTCCACCGCCCATGAGTAGTCGCCCACTAACCGTGCGCCCACCATCCGACCGCTGCCTTTGAGCGTGTGAAACGACCGCCTCAAGCGCGCCAAGGCATCCTCATCCAGCGGGTTGCGCTCCCACGCGGCCAGATTCGCGACCACTTTCTCGAGCTCTTCGCGAGCTTCCTCAATGAAAAGCTGTATGAGATCGGGGTCCACCTCGTCTGCGATCGCCGTGCTCACCGTCGCCATCGGTGCAACGGTCGGCACCGGTTTGGGTGGCTCCACTGCACGAAAGACACCGCTTTCATCGGGCTGAACTTGAACTGGCGCCGTCTCGGTGAGCACCGGTGCAGAGGGCTCTTCCACGGGAGCGTGCGCAACATGAACGACAGGCGCCGCGGCCGGTTCGCTTGGGACGATCCGATCCGGCTGCAAAACGGCTGGAGGCTGAAGGCTGCTTTCGAGCACGCGCAAGCAGGCCTCTGCGTTATCCAACATGTACACGGGCTCGCTACGGCCGTTCTGCAATGTCTCCATGTAGTACTCAATGGAAACAATAGCGTCGGCTAGGCGATCCAATCGCTGACCTGTGCCCTCTGGACCTCCACTCACTGCCACTGTGACGTGGCGGCCGATACGCTCGACGACATCGATGGCGCGTGAACGGCCTAGCATCATCAGCCCGGCGACAATACCGCGAAGCAGGCCCGGGACCGTTTCCCGGCCGTTGGTGTCTTGACCACTCGTCGCGGCAGACACGACTTCTTTAATGTGAGCGAGATTAACGATGCATTCGCGCAGTACGGCGGACTGCACATTGCGGAAGTCGCTATCCGTTACTTCTTGAAAATCGGAACCACTATGCGGTTGGATAAGCCCGATCAACTGGGATTCGAGACTGTCTTCCACCCGTATCAACGCAGCAGCGATGTCCACCAAAGCGTCCGGCGCTGGCGCGACGCCCGCATCCACAATGGCGCCTAATTCCCGCAATTGCTGCTGAACGCTTGCACGTAAATTAGCGAGACCGAGCACGCCGAGCGTATCGCCAATCTTTCGCAACATCTCCAGCTGACTGGCCAGATCGGCGATATGGCTCCCGCCCGTTCGCACAAAAACATCGAGAGCGTCCTTAACCCGCCCGAGGTCTTCTCGAATGGCTGCGCCCACCGTTTCCATCAATTTGATCGATGGCGCTGATAAGCTTGCGCGCTGATCTTCGACATCGCTGGATACAGGCAATAGTTCCTGCAATCGAAACGATGTGCGTACAGCGGAAATACGCTGACCCTGCGCCGGCGTTCGCGCGACGAAGTAAAGGAGATTGTTGAGCAGGTCGACAGGGGGCTGATCCGCATATCGCGCCTCGCCCAACTCATGCAGACGGCGCATTTCACGATCCGCTTGACCCAGCAAACGCTTAAGCGTGGCGGCACCGTCCGATCCGCCTGCACGCAGCGCCTCAATGACGGCGCCTACGACCCACCATAATTGGAATACCGATTGACGCTGCGCGGCGCGTTCCAAGCGTTCAGCGACTTGGGCAAGAACGTCCAAATGCTGGGGCAACCGCTCGCCTCGCAAAACGCCAAGCAGAGCCAATTGAAATTTCGGCCGCAACCGGCGGGCCCACTGGGCAACCGACGTCGCGCTCTCGCCGGCCTCGGACGCCTGCGCGTCGGGTTGGCGGTCCGACGTCAAATTCAGCAGCAGCAGGGTGCCTTCAGAAAGCAACGCCTGCCCCCTTACCGCACGCAGATCATTCAACAAGGGCAGCAGCACGAGCGGCACGTCTCGCCCGCCGGCCAGCACCCGTTCGAGATAGGCGGGAAGTTGTACGAGCGCCCGCATCAACGCATCGAGGCCTTCCGGCTGATTCCGGACATCCGCCGGAGCATTCGCGAGAAAACGGGCGACGAACTCCATCTCTTCTGCCAGAAGAGCGGCGCCGGGCACTTCAATAACCCGCAACACACCGAAAACGTCATGCAGACACGTGGCCGTGGTCACTAACGGCGAAGGATCAGACATCGTCTCCGCATAATTCTCGAGCGCCCCTCGGGCATGCCCGAGGGTCACACCGATCTCAGCGGCAACCGCCTGCAATGTCTGGTCAGCTACGGCCGTCATTGATCAGCTCCGGCCCAGTAGTGTGCTGCGCGCCGCCGTGCGCGACGCCGGCGTTTCGGGGGCCGGCAATTGGAATCCAGCGACGGATTGGCGCAGTTGAGCGGAGAGATCCGCCAAACGAGCGATCGACTGCGACATCCCGCTGGTACTCTCGGACGTCTGCACGCTAATTTCTCGGAGCACTTGCATACTGCCGGAGATGCTTGCAGAGACCATCACTTGCTGCCGCGCGCTAGCAGATATGTTTTGCATCAGACTTGCGATCTGATGTGACACCTGCTCAATTTCACCCAATGCGGCGCCTGCATTCTCGGCCAGCAAGGCGCCTCCAACCACATCCGTCGTGCTGCGCTCCATCGACACGACCGCTTCGTTCGTGTCTGCTTGAATGGTTCGAACGAGCGCCTCAATCTGTTTGGTCGCATTCGCCGCCCGCTCCGCGAGCCGCTGGACCTCATCTGCGACGACTGCAAAGCCGCGACCCGCCTCTCCAGCCATCGATGCTTGAATGGAGGCATTCAGCGCAAGGATGTTCGTTTGTTCCGCGATATCGTTGATCAGCTCAACGATATTGCCAATTTCTTGTGAGCTCTCACCGAGGCGTTTAATGCGCTTGGACGTTTCCTGTATTGTTTCGCGGATCGCGTTCATTCCATCGATGGTTCTGCGAACGGCGTCGCCGCCTTTGTGCGCAACGCCAACGGCATGTCGGGCTACATCGGCGCAGCGCTCGGCATTGCCGGACACCCCTTCAATCGACGCCGCCATTTCCGCCACCGATTCGGTAGCAGATGCCACTTGTTTTGACTGACCGGCACTGGCCTTGGCGAGATGCGCGGCGGCAGCTTGCGTTGATTTCGCGGCAGCATCGAGTGATACCGCGGATGCCTGAATTGTTGCGACCAAGCCGCGCAGTGTCTCGACGGCATAATTGATCGAATCTGCGATCGCGCCCGTTATCTCCTCGGTGACACTTGCCTGTACCGTGAGATCACCATCCGCGAGTGTGGACAATTCGTCCAACAGACGGAGTATGGCTTGTTGATTCCGGTCCCCTTGCTCGGCATCTCGAAGGGAGGCAGCTTGTGCGTCGGCAATGCGTCGCTGAACGATCAGTGCGCCGACAAGGCACGCCATCAGCACCGCGACGAGGCCGATGGCCATGAGGCCGCCCCCCGGCAACACTCCGGCGTGATCAAGCCCGACCGCCGATCCCGCCAACAGCGCCAATAGGAGCGCCGCGGCTAGCAGGGTCTTCAGGCGTCCAATGCCCGCATCTTGTTCGACCGACGTTGTCATCTACGGCAAACTCCGCGAAATCTGGCTAACGCTGTTTGGCGCCTCACATCGGCCCGTGAAGCATCGCCACTCAGCACGAATCGTTGTTCCGTCCGGTCGTCATCGCATCCGATGACAACTCTTCCATCTGAAAATTCGTCCGTGCTTTCCCGTTTTAGGCCGATGCTTGCAGGAAAGACGGATGCTCTAACAAGCGCCGCAAGCTGATCACCGGCCAACTCTCGCCTCCGCGACGAAACGCTCCGGTTAAGAAACGCTCGCAACGAATCAACGTCGGCGGCGCGTTGGGTACGTGCTCGGCTTCCGCGAAACGACGGAACCCGAGCACCTCGTCCACCAATAGGCCTGCCGGTATATCCCGGTGATTCAAAACCAGCACCCGGGCGATACGCGCGGACGGGGTGACGCCGCTACCCAAAAACTGTCTCAAGTCAATCACCGGCAATAGCTGACCGCGCAAATTCGACAATCCGCGGACCCAAGGACGCGCGCCGGGCACCCTCGTCATTTGAGACGGCATGGACATCACTTCTCGCATCTCGTCGCGAGACACCAAAAAGGTCTCTGAACCGAGGCGAAAAGCAACGCCGACCCACTCACGACCATCGGCCGCACGCCGCCCACCAGCGACCGCGCGTCCACGCCGCTCAAGTTCCTGCAACAAGTCAAAGGGACGGTCGCGCAACAGTCGCAGACCCGGCAATGCGGTCACGGCATTAACCTGCGAGCGCCAGCTGAGTCTTTTGGACCAGCATTTCGGCCGTCACGGGTTTGACCAGATAGTCGATAGCTCCCTGACGCATGCCCCAAATCCGATCGGACTCTTGACCTTTACTCGTCACCATAATCACCGGGATACCGCGAGTGTCCGGGTCTCGCGCCAGGGCGCGCGTTGCCTGATAGCCATTGACCCCGGGCATCACGATATCCATGAGGATGAGGTCCGGCCGGATGGTTTTTGCCATTCGAACCCCTTCGGCGCCGTCAGTGGCGACGGCAGTTTCGTAGCCGACTTTTTCGAGCGCCCGACGAATGACGTGCACCTCGGTCGGTGAGTCATCAACGATGAGAATGAGTGGCATGCCTGGGACTCAGTGTGACGGCGCTTCGTGCGCACCGACATGCTGCTCGATGGCGCCCAGCAATTCTTCGCGCGTGAACGGCTTCGTCAAATAGTGCTCAGAACCGACGATGCGACCCCGCGCCCGGTCAAAGAGGCCATCCTTTGAAGACAACATCACAACCGGAATGGCCCGGTATGTCTTGTTGTGCTTAATAAGTGAGCACGTCTGATAGCCGTCCAGCCGAGGCATCATGATGTCGACAAAAACGATATCGGGTGGGTGATCGGCCAATTTGGCCAGGGCATCAAAACCGTCGATAGCGGTATGGACCTCGCAGCCTTCCTTAGTCAACAAGGTCTCCGCGGTACGGCGTATCGTCTTGCTGTCGTCAATGACTAGGACTTTGAGCCCCGACAGACGAGCCTTAGTGTTCAACTGCGCTACGTTGTCCATCGCTGTCCCTGACTCAACCGATCCACGGTCCCGACGGACCTTTTTGCCAATTCGGCGCAACTCTGTCGCCACCGGACGGCTTCCGATTCTTGCATATCGGTCTTTCGCTATCCACGTCCCTAGACCAGACACGGCACCGACGCCTGTCCGGTGTACCATGAACTGCCCTACCTAGGGTTGATAGATTTCACACTGAACCGCCCAAGGGCGGCATTGCTGGAGCCTGACCGATGCATCGTCCCGTCCGCCTTGGGGTCGTTATGGACCCGATTGAGTCCATCAAGCCCCAAAAAGACTCCACTCTCGCCATGTTGCAGGCCGCTCAGAGCCGCGGCTGGGAGTTGCACTACGCAGAGATGCAACATCTTCACCTCCGCGACGGGGTGCCGTTCGGGCGGTGTGCGGCGCTGACGGTGCAAAGTGATGAGAACGCTTGGTTTACCCGCGGGGAGGCGGCGGTTCGTCCGCTCGCCGACCTTGATGTGATTCTCATGCGGAAGGATCCGCCATTCGATATGGAGTACATCTATTCGACGTACATCCTTGATCGGGCGGAACTTGCGGGAACGCTCGTGGTGAACCGCCCACAAGGCCTGCGGGACATGAACGAGAAGGTGTATACCGCCTGGTTCCCCGAATGTTGCGCCCCGACGTTCATCACTCGCGACATCGGCGATATGCACGCTTTCCAACGAGAGCACGGCAAGATCGTGTGCAAACCGCTGGACGGTATGGGCGGACGGTCCGTATTTGTGGTGGAGCGCGGCGACAAAAATGCCCAAGTCATCTTCGAAACGCTGACTGATTACGGCAGGCGCTACGCGATCGTGCAGCGCTACCTGCCGGAAATCGTCACGGGCGGCGATGCCCGGGTCATTTTGGTGGACGGCGAACCGGTGCCCTACGCGCTCGCTCGAATCCCGTCTGCCAGCGACAATCGGGGGAATCTCGCTGCCGGGGCGACCGGCGTAGCACGACCGCTGACCGATCGGGACCGCTGGTTAGCCGCACAGATCGGACCGAAGTTGCGCGACCTGGGCATGCTGTTTGTCGGATTGGACGTGATTGGGGACTATGTCACCGAGATCAACGTCACCAGCCCGACCGGAATTCGGGAAATTGACAAACAATGCGGCACAAATATCGCCGAACTCCTCATGAACGCCATCGAAAAGCGGCTAAATGCGCGTAAAAATCTGAATCCGTGAAGAACCCGTTTGCCCCCATAGGACCTGACGGCCGCCCACGCCCGAAGGACCACCTCACCACGGCGTTGTGCCTGGCGATCGCCTGTCACGTCGTGATTTTGCTGGGGGTTGGTTTTCGCGGCACTCCTCGTTCAGAGGGAGATCCGACGGGCCTTGAGGTCGTTTTGGTACACGACCCCGTGGCGGATGCCCGTACCAACGCCCAGGCTGACTATTTGGCGGACGTGAACCAGCGCGGTGCCGGCACCGCCGACGACGTGCGGCGGGCCGAAACGGTGGGGGGCACGCCTGCGACCGGCGCTAACGGCACCGCTTCCGGCGGCAGCGATCATGCTGAGGGATCGGGCGAGAACGACATCCTAGCGACTCGCCAACGCGGCAATGCCACCTCGGCCACGCTCGCGATCGCGGCCGGTGAGCGAACGCCTTTGCTCGTGACACCTTCCGGGGCCGATGACACGTCGTTCGATACGGGGGATGCGCTCGCGCTACGAGGGAAGCCGCGCAATGAGCTGGTCGTCACTGCCAATACACGGGCGTCGGGCGTGGCCGTTTACCTTGACGCATGGCGCCACCGAATTGAGCGGATCGGCACCGCGAATTATCCCCTTGATATCATTCGGCGCGCCCACTTAACAGGAAGCCCTATCGTTGAGGTCCGCGTCGGTTCCGACGGGCGCCTCGTTGACGCGCGGGTCGTTCGCTCGTCAGGCCACATCGCTCTGGATCAGGCAGCGATGAATATTTTGCGGCTTGCTGCGCCCTTTGAGCCCTTCCCCTCAGAACTCGCGGCAGCACATGACAGCCTGCGGCTCAGTTACGAATGGCAATTCAGCGATGGGGAATGGCGAGATTCTACGGTCCGCATTCCCGGGAATACGCCCTAGTCACCTTGTTCAAGGGCGGTAGTCGGCCGATACTACCCGCATGACTGGTGATTACTTGACCAACCAATTTCTTGTGGCGATGCCGACGTTAGGCGACCCCAATTTTGCCCAGACAGTCACCCTAGTCTGCGAGCACAACAAAGACGGCGCTCTCGGTATCGTGATCAATCGCCCGATGGAAATGGCCATCAGCGCGGTGTTTGAGCAACTCGATCTTGCTGCGCAAGACCTACGCTTGCGAGACCAGCCCGTTCTCCGAGGAGGCCCCGTGGCTCCGGAACGCGGATTTGTTGTGCATCCGCCGGTGGGCGATCCCGGCCGTCCTTACGACGCCACACTCGCCGTTTCCCCTCATCTGCATGTAACGACGTCGCGCGATGTGCTGGCCGCCATCGCCCGCGGCGAGGGCCCCCCACACGCACTCGTAGCACTGGGCTATGCGGGGTGGGGCGCGGGTCAATTGGAGGAAGAGATTCGGTCCAATGCCTGGCTCAATGTGCCGGTGGATGACGCGATACTCTTCCACACTCCCTACAGCGATCGCTGGCGCGCCGCGGTCAAACTGCTAGGGATCGATTCCGATCGCTTGTCGCGCCAGGCAGGTCATGCCTGAGTCTAACGCCCGGACGATCGTTGCCCTCAGTTTCGACTTCGGCATGAAGCGGATTGGAATTGCCGCCGGCGATAGTTTGACCTTGGCCGCTCGACCCATCGCAACGGTCGCGGCACGTAATGGGGTGCCGGACTGGTCTATCGTCGATCGCTACGTGCGCGATTGGGACCCCGCCATTCTTATCGTGGGCGTCCCCTATAATATGGATGGGACGCCCACTGCATTGACCGACGCTGCGGGCGATTTCGCGACCGCAATCGGCGATCGGTACCACAAGCCCGTGGCTCAAGTCGATGAAAGGCTCTCGTCACGAGAGGCCGAAGACCAACTGCGGCAGCGACGAGCGAGCGGCGAACGCGGTCGTCGGGTTGCCCGCCGCGATATCGACTCGGTAGCGGCCACGGTATTGCTTGAACAATGGCTGCGCGAACGCAGACAGATGCCTAGGACCTAAATCATGCAACCCTTCAGCCAATACGATGCCTCGGGGCGTCTTCGACACCTAATCACCCTCGACGGCATGTCCGGCGATGAAATTCGAGACTTGCTCGAACGCGCGCAAACATTTTTAGCGCCGCGAGGCAGCACACCCGTGCGAAGCCACTCACTGGACGGCATCACCGTCGGCAATATTTTTAACGAACCCAGCACCCGCACTCGGTCGTCGTTTGAGCTCGCGGGTCGGCGTTTGGGCGCCGACGTCCTGAACCTAGAAATCCAGTTGTCGTCGCGTGTGAAAGGCGAAACCGTCCTTGACACGATTCACACCCTAGAATCGATGGCCGTAGACGTGTTTATCATCCGCGATGCCGAACCCGGCATCACGCAACTGGTTGCAGAGCACGTGCAGGATCACGTGAGCGTCCTGTCGGCCGGCGAAGCGCACCTGTCCCACCCCACGCAGGGGCTGCTCGATGCGCTGACGATTTTTCGCCATAAGGGCGGATTTCGCGACCTCACGATCGCCGTTGTCGGTGACGTGAAACATTCGCGAGTCGCCCGCTCGGCCTATCAAGTCTTAACGGCGCTGGGCGTGGGTGAATTGCGGATCGTCGCCCCACCGGCACTGATGCCGGCTGTGGATGAAATGCCCCAAGCTCGTCGATTTGACTCGCTCGAGGCCGGAATCGCGCATTGTGATGTGGTGATGATGCTGCGAGTCCAGAAAGAACGGATGACTCAAGCTGCAATACCGGACTCCGCCGAGTATCACGCTCGCTGGGGCCTGACACTGCCTCGGCTGGCGCTCGCTCGCCCCGATGCAATCGTCATGCATCCGGGACCGATGAACCGGGAAGTAGAGATCGCCTCGGCTGTTGCGGACGGGCCGAGAAGCGTCATTCGTGAACAAGTCACCAATGGCGTGGCGGTCCGGATGGCTGTACTGGAAACGATCATTACCAACCGCCGATTGCGCGGAGATATCGCATGAGCAGCCAACATCCCGATCATCGGGGAAGCATTCTCGTCGAAGACGCTCGGGTGGTATCGCACACCGCGTGGGACGGCGGCCAATACGTGATCGTCCTCAATGCGCCACGCATCGCAGCGCGCGCTAAAGCCGGCGCGTTCGTACACCTAACCTGTGACCCCCATCTGCCGATGCGACGCCCACTGTCGCTGCAGCGGGTCGACCCCAGCCGGGGCACGATTGAAATTCTGTATAAGGTGGTCGGCGAAGGCACCCGTAGGCTTTCGGCGGCTCGGGTTGGCGACACACTGTCCTGTATGGGCCCCATCGGCAACGGCTTCGCTGCAGATCCGACTCGTCCGCGAGCCCTCTTGATTGGCGGCGGAGTGGGTTTGCCGCCGATGGTCTTTCTCGCCGAAGCGCTCAAGGGCACCGGGGGATACCTCCCCATCGTGCTGTTGGGATCGGAAATCCCCTTTCCGTTTCATCCCATACCCTCTGCCCACACGGTGGTAGGCATGCCCGGCGGTGCGACGCATGCGCATCCGGCATTGGAGGAGCTCGGCATCAACAGTCGACTCAGCAGTGGCGCGGGCTTCGACGGGTGTTATGCGGGCTATGTCACAGACTTGGCGAGCGAATGGCTGCAGTCTCTCGGACCTAGCGATCTTGAACAGGTTGCCATCTACGCGTGCGGCCCTACTCCGATGCTCAGAGCAGTTGCCCGAGTCGCGCGCCGCTTCAACGTTCCTGCGCAAGTGTCGCTGGAAGAATTCATGGCCTGCGCGGTAGGCGGCTGCGCCGGCTGCGCCGTCCCCGTGACAACGGCCGACGGAACCTACATGAAGCGCGTCTGTGTGGATGGGCCTGTATTTAGCGCGCAGGAAGTATTCCCGGAATCCATGTGAGACGGCTTTAATGAAAATCCAACTGACCCCTCTCGAGGCACGCATCCTAGGTGCACTCATCGAAAAGGAAATCACGACACCGGATCAGTATCCGCTTTCGATCAATGCACTCGTCAACGCGTGCAATCAAAAAACGAATCGGGATCCGGTTCTCAGCTTGGATGAATCGACGGTACAGCAGGCGCTGGACGGCCTGTCTAAGCGACACCTGGTTCTAGAACGCAGCGGCTTTGGGAGTCGGGTCGTAAAGTATCGTCACCGCTTGTGCAACGGCGACCACAATCCGATTCAGATGACGCCCCAAGAAGTCGCCATCGTTACCGAACTGATGTTACGGGGACCGCAGACCCCCGGGGAACTGCGCTCCCGCGCTCAACGTTTGGCCTCGTTCACGGACTTGGGTGACGTTGAAACCACGCTGGAAATGTTGGCAACCCGGGAGGACGGTCCTTACGTGGTCCGCTTACCCAAAGCTCCGGGTTCTCGAGAGGCACGTTACTGCCAGTTGCTCACGGGCGAACCGGATCTCGAAGCGCTTGCACAGACCGCCCCTGCCACGATGACCGTGACTGGCGGACCCGTAACGAGCGACGCGTTTGCGGAACTGCTGGCGCGCATCGAGGCGCTCGAGGCTCAAGTGAGCGCGTTAAACATCCGCCTCAATTCCGCGGATGCTATGCCCCAAGCCGACGCCTAATCAGCCAACCGTAACGCCTCAGGAGAAGTTAACGCGCGCTTCCAAGTTAGCGCGCGAGTCGGCATTGCGGAGGGCTTCTTCCATGGTGACGCGGCCGCTTCGCACCAACTCAGTTAACGCGGCGTCGAAGCACTGCATTCCACGCTCACTGGAGATGGCCAGCGCCTCCTTCACGGCAACCGTGTCTCCTTTTCGAATGAGATCTTGGATATGCGGCGTATTCAGCAACACCTCGACGGCCGCATGACGCTGTTCCGCACCCCGGACCAACCGCTGAGCCAGTATCGCGCGCAGATACTGCGACAGGTCCAAATGGACCTGCGGATGCTCATCCCGAGGGAAGAAATTGACGATGCGATCGAGCGCCTCGGCCGCATTGTTGGCGTGGAGCGTTGCGATGCATAAATGGCCGGTTCCGGCGAGCGTAATGGCGGCGCGCATCGACTCTCGGTCTCGAATCTCGCCGATCAGTACCACATCGGGAGCCGCTCGCATCGCGCTGCGTAATGCACGATGCAGCGATTTTGTATCCAGCCCAACCTCACGTTGGTTGATGATCGAACGCTTGTTTGCGTGAAGAAACTCAATGGGATCTTCGATCGTCAAAATATGATCTGACACCGTTTCGTTGCGGTGATT
>Ga0007813_1000007_pt1 | contig 94894 bp, 111 predicted proteins | sample CryBogCBE29Jun09_FD_71194 | JGI IMG/M metagenome (GOLD analysis project Ga0007813, IMG submission 71194) | Freshwater microbial communities from Crystal Bog, Wisconsin, USA - CBE29Jun09 | ecosystem: Environmental > Aquatic > Freshwater > Lake | place: Crystal Bog, Wisconsin, USA | collected... | reverse complement strand
TAAGTGGACTTAAGAAGTTCTTATTATACGGTGTATTGTCTATCGCTGTTGTAGTAACCATTATTCATTCTCCAAATTGATCACTACTATTTATCATCGCCTCATATATGATTATACTGTAGTTTCCAATATAAGTCAAGTAAAAAAAGGGAGAGCATTTCTGCCCTCCATTAGTTAGCAAGTTGTTCTTGCTGTTTTAATTTATTTATCTTTAACATATTTTAGTGTTTTTATTACTTTTTCTCTATGTTCAGGAGACAATTTACGCCCTAATTTAGCAGCTCTAAGTTTGGCTTTATGTTCTTCAGTAAACACACGACTTTTGTTTGCATTACTTATTGCTTTTTTAACATGTTCTGGGCAAGGTTTCCCTAAATTTTTACCAGTTTTTGATGCTGATATTTTTTGACCAATTGTTTTAATAGATTCGTCCCATTTATGCCAAACATTTCCATTTTTAATATTTAAATTATAATATCTATTTTTTATTTCTTCAGATTTAATCATATCCAAATATCGTTGTTCTTCAATATACATATCTGGTCTATGAGATATATTTGTTTTTAATATACGTCTTTTAAAATCATGAGGTCTTATTTTATAAGCCTTCTTCATCCAAGAAGAACTGCATATATATCCATCATCAACTGTTCCCCAATGACAACCTACATAATATCTTTTATGTTTAAGATCAAACCAAAGATATACAAATCCATATTTTTCTTGTTTCATAAAAAATACTCCCAAAGTTTCCTCTGGGAGTATTTAGTATTTTTATTCGAAAAAAGTTCGAATCACATAAGATTGTTTACGATAACACGACGGTAATACTTGTTACCAGTGTTAGCACCACCAAGAATAAGCTCGCCAAGACCTGAGTAAGTACCTTCAGCGAATGGATTTGCAACCATTCCGTAACGAGTCTTGAAGCCAATCTTAGGTTGGAATGACTGTTGGTCAACTGCACGAACCATTTGTAGTGGAACGTATGGGCAATAGAAGATACCAGCGTCGAATGCTGAAGAACCTTTATAGCCAACAGTTAGGTAGTTACCACCGATCGCGTATGGATCGATATAAACCTTTAGACGACCATTTAGAACACCAGCGAAAGTGTTACCAGTATCATCAACCTGTAGGTTGTTTGAGTTAAGAGCAGGAGCGTAGTCAAGAACACCAGCCATCTGTAGAGCGGAAGCAACGTCCGAAGAACAGATAACGATGTTACCCTTACCACGACGAGTCTGCTTGGCAATTTGGTTAGCTTCACGTTCTAACTGGAACATAAGACCCTTGAACTTTTCAACTGACCAACGACCGTTTGAGTCGGTATCAAGATCGAAAACACCAGCAGTAGTTGTATTATCCATAGCACCCTGAGTAGCAGTGATATTGATAGTACGAACAACTTCACGATTGATTTCTGCAAGAATTTCAGCCGAAAGGATGTTAGCAAGTTCAGTCTCAGCATCTAGACCATGGATTGCCTTAAGATCTTGAGCAAGTTCCATAGTATATTCTGCTTTTAGAGCACGTGACTTAGCAGTAACAGTAACTTTTTCAATCGAGAAAGCCATCTGTGGAATATCGCCAGGACCAGCAGCACCGTTAGCATAATAAGATGCGCCGAGAGCTTCAGCAGTAGCAACGGACATACCGCCACCAGTGTTGTAAGTGTTAAGCGAAGTCAATGGTGAAGTATTAGTTGCACCTGGAATAGTACCAACAGCATTCTGACCGAGAGTGTTATTGCCGCTTACTACTGAAGAGAAAGCAGTATTAACTTCGTTATAGAATGTTTCGTTAGTGTTATTGCCACCGTACGAAGTATTTGAAGTACCATTGCCTTGATTGTTGTACTTTGAACGCATTGCGAAGATAAGACCAGTTGGTCCAGTCATTGGCTGAACGCCGCAGATATCATAAGCAATAAGGTTAGGCATTGAACGACGAACAAGCGAGATAAGAACAGGATCGAATGTATCGATGCCACCTGAACCTGCTGTTGAAGATGAAGTGCCCATTTGGTTCATTGCAGAAGGTTCTAGACCAGTTTCCATAAGAGTCTGGTATTGACCATGCGATGCAGATTCCATAAGAGCACGTTGAGTGTTCTCAAGAACTACTGCAGTTACAGAACGGCGATGGCTGTCCTGGATTGGTGATAGATCAGCGTGCTCAAGAATAGGAGCCCACTTTCTTTGAATTTCCTCAGCTAGATACATTTGTTATCTCCTTTATTGTATCGGTATAATTTTATTTATAAAAAATTATCTTTTAATTGATTTTGAAATCGCTTGGACATACTTGTTAACAGATGGGTCGATGCCAATTGTACCAGTTGTCACGTCGCCTTCAAAAGTTTCTTCTTCAATATTAGTTGAAGTAGGTGCTCTTCTTGAATTTGTAAAATATGTTTCTTTGATAATTGATAGTTTTCTGCTATACGTATCGATGTCACCATCAAAATCAACACCCTCAGCTAGAGCAGCGAACTTTTCTTGCTGTGAAAGAGCTAGACCATCGAAATATGATTCAAGAACTGTTTCTTTTTCAACTTCAACCATTGCTCTTTTGATTTCAACATTCTCGTTGATCTGCTCATCGAGCTTTGCTTCAAGAACTTCTACCTTATCGGCAAGAGCTTCAATTACATCAATTTTTTCTTCTGGAATTTCGATGTAATGCTCTGCGAAAAGATTCTTAAGACCAGTGATGAAGTCACCAGTAATTTCATTGCGAAGAGTTGTTTCGACAGCAACTTGATTTTCAGTCATCCATTGTTCAACAACATAATCGAGATAAGAATCAACACGTGATGTAATTTCTTCGTTGATTTCTTCGACAGCTTCAGTTAATTTTACTTCATAATCTTCTTCAAGACGAGCAACTTCAACCATTGCGCGAGCAGTAACTGCTGCTTCAAATAGTGTCGATGCCTTTTCTTTAAATTCTTCAGAAAGATCCTGACCAGCAAACATTTCTTCAACGTCTTCTTTTACAGAAATTTTTACCATTGGCATATTAGCCTTTGGACCTTCTTTACCAACAGCATGTGAACCCTTCATGCGAATTGAAGCCTCATTGCTCTTTTCATTAGCATTTCCTGGAAGATGGGAAGCTTCCTTGCCAATAAGAGCCATAGCATCATCGAACCACTTTGTAAGATCGTCCTTACGCATTGCATGCATAGCACCGATAGTATGAGTGATGTAATCGATTTTTGATTTTGGGTCAGCGCCAGCTGGACGTGAATTTGGCTTCAATGAATCCATAGCAGTTGATGCCTCGTCTAGAGTATCAACATCCATTTCATCAATATATTCGTTTTGGTCGGTCATCTAAGCTCTCCTTGATGGAATTTAAATTTATTTATATTAATTACTGTTTAAGTGTTAGAGAAGAAAGATAATTTTCAAAAATAGTAAATTTGTTTTCTTCAATTTGATCCATTGTCATTTTATGCATTTTCTTTTTCATTTCATGTAGTTTTTCTTGATGCCATGTTTCTTTTGCAGAATCATAAACCCACTCTACATTTTCCATTATACCCTTTACGAATGCATCAGGAGCTGATGGATCAGCCACGATGTCGCCAGCAGTTGCAAGATGAAAATCTTCTTGTACTTGCATAGTTCCGTCTCTCATCGGTTTAAGACTACCTAAACCACGAGATGAAACACCTAAATTCGCACCAGATTTCATAAGACCTTTTGCAATATTACCCATTGGAGTATCGGTAATTTTAGCTTTACCAATAAAATTATTACCATCTCTTTTAAGATCGACAATGATGTGTGATACACGATCAAGATTAATTTGTGGTCCAGCTGGATGACCAAGTTCACCATAAGCACGATTTTTCTTAACGATATCGTTCATATAGCGTGTTACTTCTTTATCCATAATGTGTAATGGATAGATACGCCCGTTACGGTTTTTCTTTTCAGCCTGAAGAAAGATGCCGTGGATGTAATGTTCTTTTTCACCGTTTTCTTTTGCTTCGGTAATATACTCCATATCCTCAAAGAGTTCGGTAATAAGTTTCATTGTAGTATTCCTTATGACATCGCTTCTTGAGCGATAAGATGGGCGCTGACGTTAGCTTGCGAACTGCTGTTTGTAGATACAGCAACTGTAAGAATGTCAGGTGTATTTCCTTTGATATTATTATATAGAGCAAACAAATTAGATAGATCGAAAGTTTGAAGACCTGAGCCACCTGCAGGAGCAGCGAATGCGTAAACAACTTCACCAGTATTTGCAGTGATAGCGTTTGCTGAATAATCTTTCGAAGCAAGGGAGTTAAACGAACCAACAGTATTCATTGGTACGAATGCAGCATTAGTTAATGTAACAGGATTCGAAGCAGAGCTAACAATAAGCTCAACAAGCGCAGCGCCATCAGAAGCAATAACTAATGACTGAGGAAGAATTTGGCCACGATTTACAAGACCAACCTGATATGTAAATGAACTATTTGGAGTGCCAGCTACAGGTGAAGTATTTGAAATAATATCAGTAAAGTAAATACCATTTGATGTATTGTTAGCAATACGTCCAATAAACACGTTAGCAGTATTAGCGCCAGTTCCTTGGAAAGAAATTGCACGACCAACATAAGCATTAGGCGTAAATGGTGTGCCAGCAACCTGAATATAAGTTGAGTTAGAAGAAGCTGTAATAATAGTATTTGAGCTACTATTACCAGTAAAATCTACTTTACCCATTTGGTTCATTTGAACTGAAACTACTGGATAACGTGTTGAAGCAGCAGGAACGTTTCTACGGTTTGTTCCTGGAGGAAGGCCATAAGAATAAGTGAAACCACGCTGTTCATCACGACGACCTTCGACAACAACCGAAACACCAAAGTGCATTAATACACTATTTGCTGCTGTAGCTGTAATATTTCTTTGTTCATAGCGAACAGGAAGGTTACCAGTACGTGACCATGGGAATTGTTGTGCAGAACCTCTATAAGAGCTATTACCACTACCTATTTCATGAAGTACATATGGCTCGCCATTAATTTGGCAACCCCAACGAATAGCACCAGCTCCATACCATGCGTATTCGATCCAAAGCATTTGAATCTTTGTCCAATCGATCAGGCTTGTTACTGGGTCACCATACCAATTTTCCATAGAAAATTTAGTATCAACTGGAAGCGATGAAGTTGATGTGCCATCGTTAAAATTAACAGAACCAGAATCTGAACGAATAACGCAATAGATACCTGATAGATTATTTGCAGTAGCAGCACCTTGTTCAAAGAAAACACCATTGCCATCATCAAAGAAACCAACACGCTGGAAGTTACCAGTTGTAGGTGCGCCGAAATTCATAGCAGTAGCCATGTACATAGTTTTTCCAGGCTGATAACGATGATATGGACGAGATTGACGAACAGTCAAATCGCCAGCATTATTACCAACAAGCATACGTACACCACCCATACCAGCAACATGTGCGATATTAGCAGCACTACCAGCCGAAGCAGTATTGGCTGTAAAATTTTCCCAACGCATTGGCTGAGTGCCATACTCGAAGTCAGCTTCGTAAATATTTTGGTGAAGAGAAACTTTCATTCTACCAACAACATCACGAACACGTGATGGAAGAAGAAACGACTCAGGACGACTCGTTTTCATAGTATAGTTGTTTGTGCTTACTGCGTATGTATTAGACATTATACGTTAATCCCTGCTGCACTATCGTTTGCCATATTTGGATACATGTTTGGTGTTACTGATGGTGTATCCGCTTGTTCATTTTCTTCTTCGCTGTAAACCATATAATCATGAACAGATCCAATCATTTCTTTTGCAGCTGCAATTTTTGACTGAACCCATGGCTCAATATGATGATCAGCTGGCATATTAGCAAGCATATGCATTACTTTACTTGCGATTGCTTTTAGCTCGGTGCGGACCATATCAATTTCAGATTGAGTATCATCAGTTTTATATTTTGCAATATCAGCACTTTGAAGTAATGGTTCTACTGCTTCTTTAATTTTATGCACTGCTGGTTTTTTAGAAAAAGTGTCAGAATATTTTGGTTCAGTAAGTTTTGGAGTTTTCTTAGTAATATGAGCTTTTGCTTTTTCAATCGCATGCATTGGATTCATTGCAATTACAGAATGCTCAACGCCTGGACCCCAAGAAACGTGATAATGACCTTCGCCAAGCTGTGTTTCTTCTTTTACGCTTTTCTTAGCCTGTGCTGTAGCAATTGCCATTTTTTTAGCCATTGGCATATCAGGATTATTTTTAGCAATAGCTTTTGCAATTTCTTCACGCTTGCTTAATTCAGCTGGAGAAAGATGTCTTTCGCCAAGAGTTTCTTCACCAAGAATGCCTTTATGAACTGCATCATGGACTTTATAGCCCTTTTTATGAAATTCTCTTTGAGCAGCAGCAACAGCAGCATGTTTATCTTTTGCTTTTAATGTATGCTTAATTTTTTCTGAGTTGCCATCTTTTGATACAGTAAGAGTAACTTTATGTGTATCCATATCAAAATTAGAATGAGGCTCATTTACACGAATATCTTTTTTCTTCATTCTTTTAATATGAGCAGCATTAGTTTTTGCTGCTTCTTTAATTTGTTTTGCTTCCATGCATTCATTCATTCCATGAACTGGACATGGTTTACCTTTTGGTGAATGATTACATACAGCTTCTTCAGCTTCTTTAGCTTCGTAAACTTTTGCAGCATCTTCTCTCTTGCGACCGAAATTTTTCATAACTGCATCATTCATTGAATACTTGACGTTAGTACCATTATAGATATCTTCGCCATTGCCTACACGATCAGAATGTTTTTGAACTGTATGTTTCTTTACTAACCCTACAGTTGCTGGATCATTTTCGTTTGTGGTAGCATCTTTGCCGCCATAAACTTCTCCAGGCTCAACAGAAGATTTGTTGACACCATCTAATCTTTTATCTTTGCCGATGATAGCTTTAAGTGGCTTCGCCATTTTTATTCTTCCTCTGATTCGGTTTCTTCATCATCCCATTCATCGTCTTCAAATTCTGGATCTTCTCCAGTAAACATTGTTTGGGACAATTCAAATTTTTTGTTATCCACAGCAGCTGCAATTTTATCAGTTAAAATATCTTGAAATGCATTATCAAATTCGATAGGCTGTTGCGCATAAGAATAATTAATTAAATCTTGTACTGTATATTTATCCATTTTCCACCTCTAATTATTTATTTTTAGCCAATATCTGCACTGCAGACTTATACTTAGTTTCATCCTGCATAGTTCTATTTTTCTGTTTACCTAATAGAGCTACGGTTGCTTCAGCATCTCTAACTTTTTTATTTGTTTCATCAGTTTCTGGAGTAGCATCAGTATCACTATCATTGGCTAATGGTTTTACATTAGTTTGCTGCATTTGTTGCTGTTGTTGTTGCTCTTGTTGTTCCATTTGCTGGTTCTGCATAATTGCAGGATTAATCCAACGTGGATCACCAGAATTAACTTCTTCTTCGATTTGTTCATCAGCTTCTTCAATATCTGGATCAGTTTGCTGAAGAATATTTTTACGAACCCATTCATGTGAATAATATTTACCAACCATATCCTGAACATTACGAGCAAGATTAATACGATTTTCGATAACTTCAGCATCTTTAAGTTCTGTAAAGTAATTATCTTTAGAAAAGTCATATTTAATGTCTTGTTGAATATTATGGAAATCTTCAATAGACATAATTTGTTTTAATACTAGTTGCTTTTCGAGCATATTAGTAAATAACACAGCAAATTTATTACGAAGTCTTGATATAAAACGAGCAAATTTTAATTCATCACGTGTTACTTCAGTCGCACGACCTAATGAAAATAATGCATCTGAGTTAAGACGATTTACAGGAACGCTAAGTGTTTGAAGAAATTTCTTTTGGAAATATAATACGTCATCCATCTGACCTAGTGTTTGACCTCCTGGAAGTGTAGTAACTTCCGTACCACGACCACCTTCACGACGAGGCAACCAATAATCTTCGAGCATCGTCATAAATTTTCGATCATCACGTACTTCACCAGATGATGCATCATAAATTAAACGATTTTTATGCTTAACCATGATATCACGAAGATATTGTTCGGCTTTCATTTTAGGAAGGTTACCGACATCAATATACCATACACGGCGTTCAGGTGCACGTGCAAGACGATAGATAACTAAAGCATCTTCTAATGTACGTAGTTGATTGAGTGCTTTAATTGCTTTATGAAGATATGAAAGAACCATCGTACCATTAGTATCAGTTAGACCTGATGTAATGTGAATGATAGAATCTTTAGCAATTTTTAAACCAGTAGTAGATGGTCCTACAGTTTTATTGCCATAGTTGAATCCTTTATCATTAAAAATAAAGTATTCGTTTTGGGTTCTTTGAATAACAGCTTCGGCGTCAGCACCGCCTCTTACTTTACGTTTTGTTACTTCGCGAATTTTACGAATTTTACGAGGATCAATGTATCTAATTTCTTTGATACCAGCTTTTACGTCTTTATCATCGATAATAACATGATAGTACAAACGTCCATCAACGTACCAACGACGACAAATTTCATAAGCATGTTTTTGAAAATCTAAAATATTAAGGCAATTTTCGAATTCATCGTTAATTGCTTTTTTCATTTGATCTGAAATGTCAAGATTATCGAGATTAATTGAAACGATTACTTTTTCATCAATTGACATTGTTTCGTTGACAATTTCATCAACGGCTGCATCACATTCAGGCTGTAATGCCATTTCACGATATTTTGTTACTAACTCTGCTTCTGTTCTTACTGTACCATCAAGATCAACGTAAGTACCATACGAACCGCCAGCAGCAACAACTACTGCGCCATCATCTGTAGTGGATGGTACAAATGATGGTTGGGTGTCTTGTGGTACCTTACGTTTAAATTCGAAACCGAATAATTCCATTTAACTTTCCTTCAAAAAAGAAGAGGCTATTTTAAACTAGCCCCTTCCTGAATAATATAATGTTCAAGAGGCTTTCACTACTATATATTAAGTTGCAATAGGAGTTATTGCCTGAGCAAGATAAGCATTGTTAATTTCATTGGCTGGTAACCAATAATCGTAAGTAAATGTTACGCCAAATGTTTCAATCTGGTTTGAAGAAGTCCAGTTTAATCCAATAGCATCGATAGCCGACGGATAAGCACCGATGATATCATATTGACGAATTGCTTGACCTTCTTTGCTATACTGAATTACAGAAAGCTGAGATTTATAATCATTTTCGCTGTTGTAAACACTATCACGAATATTAGCTTCAAGACGATTCAATGAGTTTGACCATTTTTCAAACATTGAACGTACAAGAAAATCTTCATCGTTTTCTACTGTTACTGACCAATCGCCAAAAGTACGATCGCCAGCAAATTTAATTTGACGACCGAAGTAAGATGTTGTTACTTGACCGATTGTAGATGGCGGAAGTGAAGTTGCGCTGCAAGTAAATCTAAACTTGTCAGTAGAACCAGCTTGTGCACCAACTCCTGTTGGAATAGTTAGATATACCTCGAAGAGAGTAGGACGTGCACCACCTTGGGTAAGTCCTCTTGACTTAAAGGTACTGATATTAAATCCTGTAGCCATTTTAATTGCTCCTTTTTATTCTATTTATTAAAACTGGCCAACGACTTCAGAGAACTGAACACCAGTCGCAACCGCTACGAAGTTCAACTGAATGTAGTTGATTGAGCGACTTGGCTTGATGTAAATATCACCGACAAACTGATTTGCATCAACAACTACTGGCGGATTATTAGTTCCGTCACAAACAACAAGATAATCAGTAATACCACGACGACCTTGAACTTGTCTTAGGTATGGATTTACAAGAGCTTTAAATTGAGCTTGAGTAAATGCATCGTTGAAGTTGAATAGGAAATATTTTGCAGCAGTTGCAATAGATTTTTCAAGAACAATAAACAGACGACGAACATTGATATGATCAAATGCAGAAGGCTGTGTTTGAAGTGTTTTATCACCGTAAAGAATTGTTCCTTGTCCTGGGAATGTAACTACTGGATTGATTCCGTTTGGATATAGAAGATCACGATCGGTTTGAGTTGGGTTCCAACGTAGCTTAACGATATTTTTAATACCACCACGAGTATAACCAGCAGGTGACCACCATGGATCATTTGTAAAGTCCGTACGAGCACATAAACCAGCGATATCACCATTTAATGGTACATAACGGTATACGTCATTATAGCGATCGTACATATACTTGTAACCAGAATCCATTACAGCATAAGAACTAGATACTAAAGCATTTCTCCAATTAACTGTAGAAGTTGCTTCTTGGCCAGAATTTCCTTTTACAACAGCATCATCTGGAGTAATGAATACAACACAATCTTTACGAACTTCAGCGATATTTTGAGTAAGGTAGTTAGCAAGCTGGAAGTTGTTAACAGTTTGGCCATTAACAGTAGTTGTACCAGAAATTGGTTTACCTTGAAGAAGAAGAGAAATATCGATATTTGAAGCCGAAGCATAATAGTTATAAGCAGCAGCAATAGTTGCTAAAGGTGCGTTTGATTCGTTATAACCATCCATACCTTGAATCATTTGTTGGGTATACGGAGTTTGGTTAGTTGAATTTATTAATTTTGATGTTGTATTAGAAACAGCACCAGAACGATCGTTTGCCCACCAAATATAATTTGATGATTGATTTAAAACAGTTGCGTAGTAATTATTAGCACCACCTTGACTGTTGTTATCAACACCACGAGAAAGATTAGAGAATGTTTCAAGAATTTTTCCTGGAGTACCAGTAAATACACCATTTTGGTCGACTACAACAACATGTAACTGATCAACTACGGAAGTATTTCCATATTGTGTTTGCCATGCGCTCGTTCCAGGTGCAGTACCAATAACAGTAGAAAATTCCCAATATCTTGGAGTTACTGTATTTACGCTGCTATTTGATACATAGTCTGATGGTAAACGATAAGGAGCTACTAGAGTAATATTAGCAGAAGCAGTAGAGTTAACAGTGCCAATAGATTTTACTTGTACTCTTTGATAACCGATAGAAGTGTTACCAATAACTAAAATATCACCAGCAGTAAGGGTAGATACTAAACTGTTAGCAAAAGTTATCGATCCCGCATCAACGCCGCCAGTAGCATTTGCAGCTGCAATAACAAGATTGCTGCTTCCGATGCTTACTGTTATATTGGCAAATTCAGTTGTTCCATTTGAATTAAGATTTGAAGTATAAGCATTTGGGCTATCGCAAACTGCAACACGGATAGAACTACCGTACTGGCCAGGATATTTAGCAGCATAATAGATGTTCGAATCAAATGTAGTTGAAATAAAACCGTTTGAATTAGTATTTGACCAAACGCTGAAATAATTTGTTTGGTTAAGAACTGCTGGATTAACAGTATTTGCGGCAGCATTTGCAGGAGCATAAGCATTTAGAGCAACAGCTAATGAGTTAGCAGTTGTTGCTGATGAGTTTGAAACATATGATCCAGAAGTATTAGCAGCACGAGTGATGTAAAGGCTGTTGCCATATGTTAAAAAGTTAGCTGCGGTGAACCAAGTTTCTGCATTGTTTGCGTTTGGATAACCAAACTGAGAAACTACTTGTGTTTCAGAACCGACAAGAGTTGGTAAACTTACTGGTCCCCAGTTAAAAATACCAGCATGAGCACCAGTAGTTGTAGCAACTGTAGGAACAATCGTAGTTAAATCAACTTCAGTAACATTTACTCCAGGACTAACTTGAAATGCCATTTTATTCTCCTTCTTTGGAAGATAATTTTAATTTTCTTTATTATTTATAAATTTTGGTTTTCAAGCTCCGTCATCCAGTTTTTGGCTGAAACGGGTTCAACTATACTTTCAAAATCATCTCCAAAATCTACGAAACCAAAAGGCAGAAGGTCATTTTCAATGTCCTCTTCAGTTTTCTCTCTTAACTTCATAAGTGTATTTATGTTAGTATATTCTTTGAAATATTGTTGGTCAGATAACCACCCAAAAAGTACAAGACCCATTACTAAATCGTCATGATTTCCAGGCTCGGCTTCGTAGCTTTGACCTTTTTTCGAAAAAGTTGAAAGCTCACTAATTGTATTAAAATCATTAATAATAAGTTGGTTTTGTTCAATTAAAAGTTTAACTATGGAACAACCAACTGATTTAACAGTTTTAGTCGTACGAATACCTTTATCAACATTTGCGCCGAATCCAGAAGTAATACGTTTACCACTTCTGCCAGCATGCTCTGTAAATAATACGTTTTCGTATTCAAACTCGCCATGAAGTGTATGTGAAACTTGTTCGCCGATATCATTAATTTCTACAAGAACGGATGCATTATTGTATCGTTTAGCAATTTGATGAACGACATCAGCATAGTCAGCTGGCGTTAATATATTACTACGAAAAACACAAACTTGAACGTATGGCATCGTCGTAACATTAATAACGCTAAATGCCGAATAATCTAATCCTTTACCTCTTGAAACGTCAGCAATTATAACATAAGCATTATTTTGTACTGGCGGAGCATAGAGGAAAAGACCATTATCTTTGTGTATTGGAGTTTGAGCAACAAGTTGTTTTAACTTCCAACCTGCAATAAGAGTACCAGAGCTACCCATAAATTCGACGTTATATTCTTGGTCAAACTTCTCGGTATCAAAGTTCATTGCTGCTAAAGTATCAAGTCTCCATTTTTCATCACGTCCAGGAACTCTTTCGTAACCTACCCTGATTGGATGATAACCATTTTTATTTTCACTAGCATTATGCCAAATAGAATAAAAATGATTTAAACCGTTTGGTGTTGAAACAAGAACAATTTTAGATTCAAGACCAGATGAAATTGTAGGATAAACCGATGTAAAAAATTCATCCCAGTTTTCGATAAATGCTGCTTCGTCGATGAATAGAAGATTGATCGAATAACCACGAATAGAATCGGTTGAAGTAGCAGAAGCTATAACACGAGAATTATTTTCTAATACGAATGAACCTTTGTTCCATTCAACAACACCTTGCTGGAGCCATTTAGGAAGATGCTCATACGCAAGTTGAACACGACCAAGAATTTCTCTAGCAGTGTCGCCTTTATTGGCAAGAAGAGCAACAGTTTTATCGGCTTGGAATAAAATATACCAAAGAATAAATGCACAAGTTGTTGTAGATTTACCTGCCTGACGAGCTGTAGCAATAATCGTAAAACGATTATCTGCCATGGATTTAAGCATTTCTTTTTGATAATCATATAATGTAAAATTAACAAGACCTTTATCGATATTAATAATTTTCATATATGTTTCGGTAAAGTATACTGGATCTTTAGAGCATTTTATATACTCTTCGACCATCGTTTGATCAAACTCTATGGCTTGATTAGATCTCTTAATAAGAGAATTACCGTTATAACCTTTTACTGCATTAGCCATTTTTCATATTCTCGATAGCTTTTTGGAGTTCAGCTGTAGAACCAACGAAAAGATTATTTGTTACGTTTCTAGCTTCTTCGTTCATTGGAATATCGGCTGCACTAATTTCACGAATTTGTTTCTGTAATGCCATAAGATCTTTATTAGCATCAAGCATAGTTTTCATAAGTCCACCAAGAACTTCAAATGCTCTTGGATGTTGACTTTGATCGGCAATTTGAGATAGTTTTTCTATAGCGAAAGAACCGCTTTGAATAATTTCATGGATATTCGAGCGTGCTAATTCGAAATCTGTTTTTGCACTATCATCATGTGCTAAAGCAACGATGTCTTTTATAGCATCGTTTTTTGGCATCGGCGATATGTTAAGTGCATTTCCTAATGGGTCGTTGTTTGCATTTGTCATGATAAGTTAAATGTATTAGAGATATATCCAAAATCACTCGTTGCGGAAATAAGATTAGCAGCAAGAGACTGAGCAGCGTTTGAAGTAGGCTGACCGTTTGATGTTAATCCAGGCTGAATTGTTTCGTATAATACTGGATTAGTAAATCCAACAGCTGCAGAAATACTATTTGATGTATTATAATTGTTTGCGTCTGGCGAATAAAAAACTGTATTTGTAAAAAGAATAATAGCACCAGATTTTACTGGACCATATAGATAAGATTTCATCGTAAAATCGAGAGTCCAAGTTAGAGCTTGTCTTTCTTTAAAGTCGCCAGTATATGTATCTTCCTGTTGAACTGTACCAAGAACAACTGGTATATCATGCTCGACATTCATTTCGGGAATAAGACGAACTGTCGTTGTCCAGTCAGGAGTAAAAAATGGAAGAATTTGTTCTATAATTTTAGTCGCATCTTCAGTATTTTTTACCATAATATAAAGACGGAAACCAATATTATATGGAACTGGAGTGTATTGATAAATCAAAGAACTTGTAGTTGTATTACTAGTATGTGCATACTTGTTAACTGTATTTAGTTTTCTAGTAGAATCGTATGTTATATTAGTCATCTCGAATGACATAAAAGGCATCGTTGGAGTTGCTGACTGACGTTGAATAGTTGGATCTTGTAAAATACGAGCCAACATCTTTTCTTTTGGCCCATACGTAATTGGAACTTTAATGAAAGCTGTTTCGTTACCAGCACTATCTGTTCTTTCAATAGCGATGTCATCAAACAACGTACCGAAAAGAGTTACATATTTTCTTATTAAACTAAAGTAGAAAGTTTGACGAAACATTAATAAGTGCCTTCACTGAATGGATCAACTTCACTAAAATCAATAAATCCAGCAGAAGTAGTTGCTAGGTATTCATTATCAGATCCTGGAAGGATTGTATTAAGATTATATTGTTCCATAACTAGATAGTTATCATCTTCATCAGTAAGCCAATTTCCTTGTTCGTCCATAACGCTATAGTCAAGAATATTGGTACTAAGATTTTGTTGCATAGAATCAATAGCTGGTATACCAGTATTGAATACTTCATCTGAATATTCGAACAACTCGCAAGTCATTTTCCAAGTATAAAGTTTTCCAAGTTGATAGTACATTTCGAACTTATCAACAAATTTAATTTGAAAACATTTATTGTTTAATGGAAAATATAAAATATCACCTTCACGTGGTCTTATTAATTTAGTGTATATACCAACTTGTTCACTGAATACACGTTGAGCAATAGAGAACGTAACTTGGTCACGAATTTCAAGACCAAACTTCGACATAAAATTACCGTCGCCAGTAAAACCATTGATGTTTTCAATATAGATAGGAACAGCATATGTTTGGGTATAAGATGACTGATCATCAGCTGTATAAAGCTGATCAAAATTATTAATATTTCTAGGAATAAAATACATCTGTTCACCATAGATAGAAATTGCTTCTATGATGAGACTTTCAAGAAGATTTTGTTCCTGAGAGCTATTAAAATTATTAAAGAAAAAATTGGTGCTTCCTGACATAAATTAGCCGATCATATCAGAAACAGGAATTGTATAATTAGTAATCATTTCTTGTTCTAATTCTCTACGTTCCTGCGTAGCTTCATCGTATATTTGCTGACCATTAAAAGTCATACCTCCAGGAAGTTGCATTCCTTGATACTTTTTAATATTAGTTCCCCACTGCTGTTTAATCAGTGCTTCGGCATAACGAGCTAACCAACGGTCGCCCCATGCGCGAGTGTATACGTCTGGATCAACTACTTGGTATGCTTCGATAATAAGATAATCGCCTACGTTAACAATTGTCCAATCCATATCAATGAATACTTGATTCATATGACGGTTATAACGTAAAGGCTGTTGACCAACAAGCATCTGTTCAAGAAATTGAACGTGCTGCAGTGCCATATAGTATGGAACCATCGAAACCGAAGTCAACGTATACAAATCGTTTAATGCGATCTGATAACGAATATTAAACATATTGTTAGTATTAAGAGCCTGACCGATTGGAAAAATATTAACAGCACCAATAATGTTATCTGGCATTGTAACATAACGATTGATAATATCGTTTTGAGTTACTCTGTATTTGTAGTATACTTTATCGGCACCGTCAAAATGATAATCCCACCACCAACGAATTGCTTCATCAACACGATCACTTACTTGATCATCATCGACGTTAATTTCGATTACAGGTTTACCAAGTTTACGTAAGCAATACTCAATAAAATCTGCTCTTGATTGTGGAACTGCCATTGGATACCTCGTGTTTTATTTGTATTTATAGTTACTCGATTACCAACAGTATTAAATAAATTATGTATTTGCTAATGCTTGTATATGTGCTGTTATTGTAGCTAGTTGAGCCTGTAATTCTGCTAATGTTGGCTGAGGTTTAGGTGTAGGTTCTGGAGCAATAAAAGTACTTCCATTCCAAGTGTAACCAAAATCTACCATCTGATTGACTACTTCAATTAAAATTGTTCCCTCGGGCGGTTCATATTCAGTGATACCATCCCATTCGATATGATTTTCAACAATATTAGTATTGCTATTAACTATTGCATAAGTTGCCATATTATCCTCGTATTAATACGCTTGTTTTCTAATAACCCAAATTTTAGCACCGCCAGCAGCACCATTACCGCCACCTCCACCCCCACCGCCTGGAGCTACGCCAGACAGACCATAATTGCCGCCATTACCACCGCCAAAAGATATTCCACCTTTAGCGCTAGTTCCTGGACCACCACCACCTCCGCCACCCATTGCCGATGTGCCGCCAGGAGATCCACCGTTGCCACCATAATTGATTGGAGGTGCGACGCTATTAAGAGAGGTGCCAGTAACGTCCCAATTTAATCCAGCAGCACCAACACTACCTCCAGTTCCGCCATAAGCAGATGCGTAAAAAGTAGTATTTCCAAAAGTAGTATTTCCTCCTCTGGCACCGTTATCAGCAGCTCCACCACCAGCACCGATAGTGACTGTACAAGTAGCTGGCAATGAATCTGCTAATACCGAAAAATAAGTTGCATAACCACCAGAAGCTCCACCAGCATTACCAACAGTACCTCCAGTTCCGCCACCACCACCACCTCCGCCTACTAGAACACCTACTACAAGATCACCACCTATTAGACCTGTTGGTTTTGTCCATGTTCCTGAAGAAGTAAATGCTTGATAATCTAAAATACCATTTGCTGTAGAAACTGTAGCCCAAGTTTGATCGCCACGTAAATATGTAGTCGAACTAGCAGTTCCTGAAGCAAGACGAGCTGTTCCTACAGTACCAGTTGCTAAATTAGTAGCATTAGTATAATATGATGCAGCTTGACCATTAAAATATGTAGAATTATTAGAAGTTAATGTCGCTACGTTAGCAGATAACGTGGAATTTAATTGGTATGAGGCAGCTGCAGTTCCGCCAAGATTAGTAGCGTTGTTTGATGTTAATGTAGCTACGTTAGCAGATAAACCAGCAGTTGTTTGGTAGTTGGTTAAATTAGATGATAACTGGGCATTAGAAACTACGTTAGCAGCCGAAACTGTCCCAACAAAATTAGTGTTATTTGATGTTAATGTCGCTACGTTAGCAGATAACGTGGAATTTAATTGGTATGAGGCAGCTGCAGTTCCGCCAAGGTTAAATGCGTTATTAGCACCAGTACTATTAGCAATCGGATTACCGCCGATAGAAAGAGCAGTCGTATTAATATTAACATTGATGCTATTATTACCGATAAACAAGGCTGATGTATTAGCTACTAAACCACCAGCACCTGTGCCAGTTGCACCAGTATTAATCGAAGAAGCATTAACAACGCCAGCATATGTTGGTAAATATGATGCAATGTTTGCATTAAGAGTACTATTTAATTGATAAGATGCTGCTGAAGTTCCGCCAAGATTAAATGCGTTGTTTGCTCCAGTAGAGTTGGCGATTGGGTTGCCACCAATAGAAAGAGAAGTTGTATTAATTTGAGCGTTAATACTATTATTACCAACAAAAACAGCTGATGTATTAGCTATTAAACCACCAGTACCTGTGCCAGTTGTGCCAGCAGTAAATGAAGTAGTATTAATAACGCCAGTTACTGATAGAGTATTTGAAAAAGTAACAGCATTAGTGACCGATAACGTATTTGATAAAGTTACAGCACCAGTAACAGCTATAGTATTAGCGAAAGTAGCCGTATTAGTAACCGATAACGTATTTGATAAAGTTACAGCACCAGTAACAGCCATAGTATTACTAAAAGTAGCAGCATTCGTTACGGCTAGGTTAGCAGTAGTAATACCCGTAAGAGTAAGCGAAGTTACCGCAGCAGTAGAGTTTTGAACTGCTAGAGATATTGGAGATATTGTTACGTTACCAGTAGAATTGGCTATATTAAAACCAGCAGTAATTTGTGTTGTACTATTATTACCGATAGTAATTAAACCGCTGTTAGCTAGTGTTACTGTCGGAACGCTTGTATTACCAGTTATCGTAACGCCAGCATTACTTACCGAAAGACTAGCGGCTGTAAACGATGTAGCATTAACGCCACCAACTGTATAGATACCTGATGTATTAATTACGTCAGACGAACCAACTTGAATAGAACCAGCATTAACAACACCAGTTGTATAGATACCCGATAAGTTAGCGATGAATACGTTTGAAACGGTAGCATTACTAATTGCAACATATGTTGGTGTTATAGCTACGTTACCGACAGTATTGACTACACCATGAGTTAATGAATTTGAAAATCCGTATATTGATGTGTTACCAGTATAATAGTAAGTAGAATTAGTTTGTGTATTTACGCTAGAGTTACCTACAGTTAAAATACCACTGTTAGCAATAGTAACAATGTTAGCAGTTACGTTGGCTGATGTGACTGTAAATGTATTACCTACTATAGTTACGTTACCAACAAGCGATGTAACGCCAGTTACGCCAAATGCGCCCTGTACGTTAGCAGTACCAGTAATCGTTAAATTTGCATCGGGAGAAGTATTGTTGATGCCAACTTGACCGTTGTTGGCAAAAATCAGGTTATTATTTACCTGTAAACCATTTTTGATTCTAAATATATTATCGGTCATCTGGTTCAATCTCCCTCAGATAGTTATTTTTATTATTTATAATTAAACACCTGTGACAAAATATAAATTCGCATTTCCATTATTATAAAGTGTTATCGCATTAACTGCAGTATTTACAGCATATGATGTTAATGATGTTACGTTAGCCGAAATCACATTTACAGTAGCTACTACATTTGCTATAATAACAGATGTATTAGAGACTAATACCATAGTCATTACATAGATACCTCTGGAGTAACAGTAACTTGTCCTTCGACGATTCTAGTTACGTTTCCTGATCCATCTGTAAGTTTAACATCATAAACATAACGCCCATTAGTAATACTTGCTGTTGTATTCGCATCCATTGATAGTGTTATTATATTGTTTGCTAAAGCAATATTAAAATTTGTAGCAGTATTTGATGTATACCATTTACGCATTTGAGATTCGCCAGTATAACCAGTAAGGTTTAATGGATTATTATTTGCGTCTGTTAATGTAATCTGAGTACTAAAAGTAGTACCTTGGTCGATTGTTATGTTAGCTTTTACTGCCATATTACACCGTGAATGTTGTTCTTAGTATTTTTGCTACGACGTTTGAAGTAGATACAGTTCCAACTGTCGCTGTTCCATAAAGACGAACCACACCAGCTGATATGTTTGCAGTAAATGTAGCAACAGCACCTAATGTTGTGTTGCTATAAATTTGACCATATTCAGTAATATATGCATTAGTGCCATCTTGAACAAGAAGAAGTCTGCTCATTTGATACCCAAGCGATGTTGGTGATGTATTATCAACGACTTGAATAGTATATTCAGCAGTTCTATAAGTAGAAGCCGAGAAACTATCGGCTATTTGAGCTACGTTACTTGTAAATTGATAAGTATTGGCAACTATAAGAGTAGTATTTGTTGAAGTATTAGTATTTAAACTTAATGATCCATTAATAACTGAATTCGCATTTAAAAACAACGAACCGCTTTGAGAAATAATAGCATTAGTATATACATTAGTAACATAAGCTGAAGTAAATACGTTAGAAACAGTACCTATCGAAAATACCGCATTTCCAACTGATGTAATATTACCATTGACGTTTAGTACGCCATTGTATGTTCCAGAAACATTAAGAGTTGTAAGATTCGCTACAGTTGCAGTAACATTAGTTGTACTTACAAAACCTGAATAAACATTTGTTATGTATGCATTAGCAAATGTATTTGATGCATTTCCAATAACAAGAGAATTATTTGGCGAAGGTATAATGCTACCAACAGCAGAGAACCCACCAACTATAGTACCCGTAACATTAAGATTATATGTCGTTACTGAGTTTGCATATACGTTACCACCAACAATCGATGTATTGGTAGAAGAGTTTCCGACGACGATTGTTGTAGAGTTAGCATAAAAACCATTTGATGACGAATTAATGGTACTAATATAAACATTAGTTGCATTTATAGGATTATTGAATACTGCATTTCCGCTAAATGTTGCAAGACCACCAATAGTCACCGCATTACCAACAGAAATACTATTAACTGTTGTAAGACCAGATATTGTTATCGTATTACTAAAAGTAGCTGTATTTGTTACAGATAATGTATTCGATAAAGTAGCCGCACCAGTTACAGCGATAGTGTTACTAAAGGTAGCATTACCAGTTACAGCGATAGTATTACTTAAAGTAGCAGCACCAGTAATTGCTATAGTACTACTAAGAGTAGCGACACCAGTTACAGCGATAGTGTTACTGAAAGTAGCATTACCAGTTACGGCGATAGTATTACTTAAAGTAGCCGCACCAGTTACTGATAATATATTTGATAAAGTAGCCGCACCAGTTACAGCGATAGTATTACTGAAAACAACATTTCCAGTATATGTTGTTTGATTACTGAAAGTAGCGTTACCAGTAACTGCTATAGTGTTACTAAAAGTAGCAGCTAAATTAATAGTAGCAGTTCCGCCAACTGTTATATTATTACTAAAAGTAGCTGTATTAGTAACTGCTAATGTATTGCTGAAAGTAGCCGCACCAGTAACTGCGATAGTATTAGATAATGTAGCTGCCCCAACTACGCCAATTGTAGAAGATAAGTTAGCTGCACCAGCGATACCAACAGTACTTAATAAATTAGCTGCACCTGTAATACCAACAGTACTTAATAAATTAGCAGAATTCGTAACAGATAAAGTATTTGATAATGTTACCGCATTTGTTACAGCTAGTGTATTCGCAATAGTAACAGCACCATTTACACCTAGAGTGCTTAATAAGTTAGCTGCACCAGCAACACCTAATGTCCCGCCCACGTTAGCTGATGATTGTAAATTAGAAGCACCAACGACATTTATTGTATTAGAATGAACAGTTGCGCCAACAATTAAAACAGAATTGCTAAAAATAGCATTACCTGTAACTGTAATCTGATTACTAAACGAAACATTACCAGTATGTATTGTTTGATTGCTAAAAGTGGCATTTCCAGTTACAATAATAGTATTTGCTAAAGTAGTAGCACCGCCGACATTAAAAACACCATCAACATTAGCAGTACCAGTTACTTGTAAACGAGCGTTTGGATTTGTATTACCGATACCAACATTGGCACCAGAAGTTAAACGCATAATTTCATTAGTGGCTAAAGTACCATTCGCGAAAAAGTTAATGTATGCTTGACCAGCAGTACCAACTGAAAAATTATTATTTCCGCTATAAACATAACCATCGTTTGGTCCATTTATAGTCCAAGTAGTATTTGACCAAAGGGAACTAAGAATACCCATATTAGTAAATACGTTGCCATTTGTGCCTTGATCATTATATGCGGCATAATCTGCAGAAGCAGATTGGCCACTGTTTGCATTTTGTAGAAATATTTGAACATAATTATTTTGGTTACCAAAACTCTCTTGAATAGAACTAGGAGCTGAAAGATAACCAAGTTGTACGTTTGAAGAAGAGTTACCGAATACTGCGGTAACGCCAGTTACGTTAAGATTCGAATTAATATTAACTGATGCGCCATTAACTGAAATATTACCAGCTATAATATTAGTAACATAAAGAGTATTAGAACCAAAAATACCATTAACGAATGCGTTACCAGTAGAAACAGATCCGCCAACAGTAGTATCTACAGTTACGACGTTCGAACCCATAGCAACGACCAAATCATTGGTTCTCTGTAACCACGTACCAAAACTTTGAGTATTACCTACTTGTGATAAATTGATTGTCATTTTACTGTAATTTTCCTAAAAGATCTTTTAGCATTTGTTTTATTTCTGTTACATCAGTTTTAAGTTGCTCTTGTTCATCGACAACTTTTACCAACTTTAATTTAAATTCACGTTCTTCTTTGTATTTATTAAGCAAAGAAGGATCTGTATTTAATATTGCTTTACTATCAGCATCACGAATAAGATCTTTACGATCTGTTACCAAAAGATGTTTTTTCATACTTGAAGCGCCAAAGCTCTCATATCTGTACAACGAGGTACAATAACTGGATTATTTGATGTTGGTACAATTTTAATTGCAAAAGTTAAATATGTATCATAAACGATATCTGTATTAGATACGTATCGAGTAATACCAAGATTATTCATATAATTAAATGCGCCGGATTGATGTTCAAGCCCTGGAATAATACCAATATCCGCATACCATGTAGAGTTACCAACAACAGATGGCGGTGAGTTAAGAGTAAGAACAGTGCTGTTCGAATTTAAATTAACACCAACGATTTGACGAACATTGAACGTAGAAGTATTTGAACCGCCAGTATTCGCATTATTTAAATAGATATATTGACCGTTTGAAAATGGTGCTACTGTATATGGCGAATTAATAGTTATGTTAGCCGAAGCATTACTACAAGCAACGGAATTAGAATAAACTAACTGGCTCTGTGGTAAACCATAAACAAGTTCAACGAAATCATTCGTATTAGTAGAACTACTAACTAATGCAGTTGATGTTGGCTGTTCGATAAGTCTTGAATAAATTTTTGATGTTAATGGATCTGGATCGTGGGCATTCAATAATTGTCCATATACTTGAAGGTTAGAACCAGCTGGACGATATGCACCAATATAAACTACAAGATCTTCTGCATCTTGACCAGTAGCAAGAACAACGCTTTTAGAAATATATCTTGATTGGCCAAGGAAAACATTAGAAGAATATTTTTCATTAATTTCAGTTGAAGATGTTACTAGAGCATTGACATTTTGATTACCTACCTGATAAATCGTATTACCAGAAACAAAATTACCTGTAACATTACTTATTGAAATATAAATTGGATCAACACCAAGTACGGTACCAGTAGCAGTATTAGTCACACCATTATTTTGTGTTACTTGCATTCCTGTTTTAAAATAAGAATAATTATTGCTACTAATGCTACGAGTTATAACATAACCAGATATATCATTTGAGTTATATAATAAATTTTTAGTTAATGTTAATGAATTACTAATCGTATCGATATATGGAGATATTTTATTATTAGAAGTTGTTATTGATGCAGTAACACTAGTTGTACTATTTCCAGAATATAATATGTACTCGGTACTTCTAGATTTAATTGATCTTTCTGTATCAGAAAATTCAGTTACTACAAAATCCGTAAGAGAAGTTGTTGTAGCATCATAAGTATTAGAAGATGTTATTCCTTGTAAAGACCAATCGATATTCGTTGATTGTGTATCATTTTGAGCCATTTTAGGTATAACAGCATCGTATAATGAATCACTATTATAACGAATTGTTGCAGAACTTCCAGAACTAGAACCAATTAAAAGTTGCATATATGAATTACTAAAATTTACTGAACTATTTGCAGTAGACCCATAAAGATTAATTGGTACGCTTGTATTATATACCCCTTTTGTTCCGCTATAATAACCATAAAGAGAATAATTATCGCCATTAATTTTGCCAACTAATGCATTAGGATCAGTAAAGGTAACATTAGCATCAACAGTAATAGCAGTAGAATTTACAGTGCTTACAACAAGACGAGGTTGTGCTATAGATCTGCTGCTAGTAGCAACAAAAATAGTTTGGTTCGAATAAAATATATTTGATGTACCATTACTTGTAGTAGGTAATGTTATTGTTGTATTAGAATAAGTTGCCGCATTTTGGGAAACCACAGAAACAACACCATTAGCCGCCGATGTTGAACCTTTAACATTAAATGTAGTATTAGAAGAAGAAACTACCCATGCCCCATTTGAAGATCCAATTATTAACTTAGTAGTATTTGCAAATACCAAATAACCAGTCGCAACATTAGCAGAACCATTACTTTGGTAAACTGTTTCGCCAGAAGTAAACGAACCAGTATTAGAAGATATGGTCAATAGAGCTTGTTTAAAAACATTATTACTTACATAAACACGTTCATTTGGATTAAAACTACCAGTCATCGTACTTATTAATAGTTGTTCGCAATTAGCAATATTATAAACTGCAGTACCTACACCACCACTAGTGGTAAAATCTGCAGTATAAAGAGTATATTTCATAGCTTCAGATTTAACAGGCGTAAAATCAATATCATTTGTAGAAAGATATAAAGTTCCGTAAGTAGTAGCTGATTGGTAAATCGGTGTATTTGTAGTAACGTCTGAACCACCGATTGAACCAGTCCAAATAGTATAATCCGGATTGCCGCCGACAGGAATAATTACTAATGCATATGAAGTTTGTGTTTGTAAAGTAATTGGGGAATCGAATGTAAATCTAGTAGGTACAGTTGCATCAGTAGAAGCTCTTATAATTGGCGTTCCGTTACTATATGTATCGGAAGGATTAAGAGTTAAAGTAGCTTCTGGTAGCATATATGGAGTTGGTTGACCATTTTGAGTTGTGCAAATTCTAAGTTCAACACCGTAAGCAGAACTTACTTGTTGAAAATAAACATCAACAGATGTTAAAATAACACCTTCTACACCACCTACTGGCTCGTTAACATAAAATGTTTGGGCAATTGGAACAGTCATTTATACCTCTAAGTTAATTAACATATTTATTAAATAATTCGAATAAAATTATCCGTCATCCTTCTGGATCGCTTTTTTCTGGTTCTGGGCTAGAAGTATCGTTATTTCCAAGACTATTTGCTTCTCCAGTTCCACGTGGATCTGCTGAAGATCCATTCGTGGCAGGTCCAGTAGCACTACCGAGACCTGCTGCTTCTGCTGCGCCACGTGGATCGCCAGGACCAGTAGTAGTTCCAGTACTACCTGTACTAGAAGTTCCGGAGGTATCAGCTGCTCCAGTTGTTTCGGTAGGATTATCAGCTTGTACCGTATCAACAACAAAATTATTACCACCACCACCACCGCCACCGTCGTTACTTACTATAGTTACTGTAATATTCGACTGACTAGTTTTTACTACAACATTTGCTGTTTGAGTTACTTGAGAAATATTAAAAGTAGCTTCTTGAGCGGAAAGAATTGAAGATCCTTTACCTAATGAAAGATTAGTACCATAAAAAGTACCAATTGCCTGAGTTGTAATAGCATTAGCACCAGTTATTATATTTGGCACATCAACCATACTAAAATTTAAAGTAGTTGCAGTAAATGTATTAGCTGGTATTTTGAAATATGCATATACCGTACCAGTATTATCTGAATAAACTGGAGAACCATAAGTTACACTAGAATTTGCTGGGCTGAATATTGTATTAGCAGAAACAACCGAATTAGCACCTACTGATGGATTAGCCCAATATTTGTGCGGAACTACTTTATTATTAATTTTATATGTAATGGCAGCTGGCATAACAAAATTATTAACATCAACATTATTTACGAACGAATAAACACGAGTATTTGGTTTTAAACCAGTAGCAGTCAAGCGTGTTATGATTGGCTGTATATACGGAAGAATAGAAACATTAGTTACATAAGTTCCAAGATTATAATTACTAGTGGCAACATTAGCTGTGTATGAATTAGCAGATCTTTGAACAGTTGTAGTTTTTGTAGAACTATTATATGTACTGTTTGATGTATTAACAGTTTTAGTACTTACTGCTTTCCAATTGCTCCATTGAGTTCCATATGCAGCTGCAAGATTTACCCAATTCGACGAAAGATCTAAATCAGTAACAACATCTGGCGATACTGTTATATCAGGTTGAGTTGATCCAGATGGATTAAATGATATAGTTCCATTCCAATGATATATATTTCCTTCGATTGCATTTCTATATGCTGATGCATAAGGTTGTGAAAGATATGCATTTTCTGTATACGCTAGCATCACATATTTACCTGCTTTGACAGTATTAGAACTAGCATTATTGTTATATGTTAAAGGTCTTTGCATTTGCGAAAATGCAGGTCTCATATTTCCAGAATTTGAATCAATAGCAATATTATATGTTGGATCTTTGGTATTACCAATGCTGTGATCGGTAAATGGTTCTACAAGGACACCATTTTGAAATCTATTTTGACCAGTAGTTCCTGAACGAACAAGAAGATTTGTTGCTGACTGTTCAAGCAATGATAATGATGTATAATATTGAAGATTATTAATTTGATTTGCAAGACCGCCAATATCTTTCATAGTATAGCGTTTTTGCTGAGTAATCGTAGATGTAATAGCATAATCATATCTATTAGCAGTTTTTGCTTCTGGTGTAGATAATGAAGGGTATGGCGGAATATTAACAATACCAAGAGTCATTGTACCATTCGGAGGTTGTGGAGAACTAGGATTGACTGATGGTTTTCCCTCATATACTTTGAATTGGCCAGAAGTAGTAATAACCGCAATATCTGTACGTGCATAATATGATTGAATATTCGCTTGATAATTAGTGTCTGGAGTTGGAATAAAAGAACCATAAGAAGGATCGATATAATATGTTAATACGGCAGAAGGGTTGATAGTCGCTACAGTTGACCAATTTGTTGAATTAGCTAATGTATTAGCAGTGTTATTTGCCCAAGGGCGAAAATCAATACTATCTCTTAAATCGTATACTGTTCCAGAAGTTGATTTATACTGTGGAATAAGTTGAGTTTGAATAGCTGTTGTATTTGAAGTATTAGTATCATCAATCGGATATGAATTTGCATTAAAGAAACCAACACCTTGAGATTGGTCATATGTAAATATACTAACATCAACAAGAATTCTTGAGTTTGTAGTTAGACTATTTCCGAGTGCATATATTTGAGCAAGACCGTAATAGTTATCTCTCTGCCCGTTATCAACAGAAAATAATGATCTACTATTCGTAACTGTATTACTAAATGTTCCGTTATTAATATAGATACCGTTGATGCTATAAACATCAGCAAGACCTAAAGACCAAGGACCATTTGAACCAGCTGAATGACTAGCACAGTTAATAGCAACATATACGCTAGATTTTAAAACTTTTTTAACAGGAACTGTAGCTTCTCTTAAAATATCATAGTAAACATTTGCGCCCATAGTTCCAGTAAGACTTTCACCAAGAGTAAATGTTGCAGTAGTAGCTGTCGAAACAATAGATCTCGTATTCGCGCCAACTCTTTTAGTAAAATCTAAAGGTACACCAGCTGGGAATATTTTAAAATGGTTACTGTTTGTATTTGTGCTACTAAAAGTATTAGATACAGTCATTAATGTATTATTTGAAATTACATTAATTTGTCTAACTTGACCATTAACACTAATAAAATCACCGACCGAATAATCAGTTAGAAATGCAGTTGATCCAACTGCAGTAACATTAGATTGAGAAGCTGTTACAGACACGTTACCATTTTTATTTGCAGTAGTACCATTAGTAGTTGGTATGATAATAAATGTTGACGTGCCAATTCCTGTTTCAGTTCCTTCAACTTGAAATATTTCAGTTGCCGAACCTTTAGGAGCTCCAACAGAAACAGTCATAATACCTGAAGTACTAAATGTAGATGTATTAGCACGGCGATATACATATTGCTGATTTGTAAATCCATTCGAAGAAAGAGCTTTTTGCCCAAACGGGAAAATCATTGAGTTATAATTAGATTGTTGGATAACGGCTGTATTGTCTAATGATAATACAATATCAGCAACACCATTAACCGAACTTGAATTATAATTGATAATACTTTTTACACTACTAAAATTTTGCCCTGGATACATCTGAACATTGAATAGATAAACAATATATTGACCTGATGGAGTACCAGCAGTACCGGAATTAATTTCTACGCCTCTGATGTATGCAGTACCGATTTGTGTTGTTGAAGAATAACCAACACCAAGGAACGAATCAGAAGAAATAGCACGTTTTGCTACACTATGAAGTTGAACTTGTTGTAATGTATTTGTTTGAAAATCACCAACATATTCTTGAACAATAGTATAATAGCCATAATTTGTAGTTACCACAGCACCAGTGGATGGCGCGAGGTCAGTTGCTTTTCTTAATGGCGTTACATTATTGTTTAGGAAATTTACATTGTATCCTTCAACATAACCTTCACCAGCCGAAGAAATTAAATTAAGATAAGTTGTATTCGAATAGGTGCTGTTACTTGCGGTATTAGTTTCGATTCTTGGAGTAGTCGAAAGAACGAAAGGCGATACGATAAAATCTCCATTCGTCTCATACGTACGACGAGCCATTTCATCTTCGATTGAAGCAAATTGAGTATTATTTTTAATTGAAACTGGATAACCTGCAACGAAATCGCAAAGTGAGAAAAACGAAATAGTGTTCGAAACAGCATTTGTTTGACGAGTAACAAGTGTCGGAATAAGCTGGAGTCTGTGTGCTCCAGGAGCAAGATAATTTGGCGTTCCAGAAGCATTATCATAAAGAGCGGAATTTGCTTGTGGTGTAATAATATTTTCAACTGCTTCAAAACCAACTGAAATATTATCAGGAGCATTATTGAATGCATCAATAACGATAGTTTGTGGCAATACGTTAATGAAGTAACCATCTTTAAAAATAGTACCACTTGTCGTTGTAAATGCGTAGCCTACTCCAGTAACACCATTAGCCGAAGTGGCAACAGTAACATTACCAACGGCAACATTAGCTGTAGTTGCGATTACAAGAGTATCGTTTGCATTAAATGTTGATTGTGGCGAACCGTTCGAATAAACTGCAGTATTAATATACTTAACGTAAAGAGTATTAAGATATGGATCTTGTGATTGAAAACCTTGAACTGCATTAACAATACTGGCTTTTAGACCGTTTGTGTTATAGATAATATTACCGATAAAATTGCTAATTGTAAATGCTGTACCGTTTGCATAGTTATCATTAATTTTTACAAACTGATAATTGTTATCGAATGTAAATGCGCAACCTTCAGTTACTGATCCATCTTTAATTAAATTTCTACCAAATTTGCTAATCTGATCTTGTAAGATCGATTGCATAGCATTAAGTTCTCTTGTCTGAACAGCAACGCCAGGACGATATAAAATTTGATAATAATTTGAATTAGCATTAAAATCGTCAAAATAAGGTGACTGAGATAGATCAATTTGTAGAGTCATATTTTCCTCTGTATTAGAACTGAATAACTATTTTAACAACTTCAGTAGAAGTATTTGATAAAGTAACGGGTGCAAAATTTTCAAGATAGATAACGTCACCAGAGAGTCTTACAAGATCAGGATAAACGATACTATTATTAACTGTATTTAATCCTATTGCCCCAGAATTAGAACCAACCATATTAGCAGATAATATTCCACTCTGGAATCTATTTGGTCCACCGATATTATTTAATACTAAAACAGTATAAACATTAGCTATAGTTGCACCTGTATTTAGTATATTTTTAAAGATGTCTCCATTCGCAAATGATTTATTCTTTGCTGTCACTCTCAAATATGTAGTATTCGCGAATGTAACGATACCCGTACCATTTGAACTTGCATTTTGGCTCGAGATAATATCTCCGACATTAAATGTACCATTCGCTCCAGTATATACAATATCAACATCATTATTTGTTGAAATAATAGTACCATAAGCATTAGTGCTAGCTTGAGTTAGCACTTCAAATTGTTGAAATGGTAAAGTATTCGAAGTTAATGGCATTCTTAATGTTTGATTAAAATATTGACCGAATATATTTGTAACATTAATCGTATTATTAGAACCATAAAGTGAAGTTACATTAGCCTGAGCACCAGTAAGAAAATCAGTGATATAACTATTAGAAGTAAATGTACCTTCAACATTCGATAAAGCGATTTGAGTGTTAGTATTCAATGCAACAATTTGAGCAGTAGATAATGAAGTGTTTTCAGTAACAATTTCAACATTAGAAATTAAACTAAAATATACCGTATTTTGAGCAGCTACGTTGGCTGTAGAACCAGAATTTATACCGATAATATTATCGTTTGACGGAACACCGTTAGCAAACATCATATTTGCGGCAAAAGTTCCTTGAGCATTATAAAGAACAAGAGTTCCTTGAGTAGAATTAGCAACATTAGCTGTGTATGAAAGAACCATACCAACACCAACGGTTTGTTGATTTGAAAATACTGTAGAAATAGTATTTACTACAGCATTTGATCCTGAAGTAACACCTTTAAGTTGGCGATACGTATCAAAATATCCATTTGTAGGATTAACAACAATTTGAGTAGTATTGGCTGAAAAAACGATTCCGTATGCAGTATTTGCAGAACCATTACTTTGATATACTATTTCTTTAAGAGTAAATGGACCTGTATTAGAAGAGATATTTAATCCATTCATTTCCATATTACCTAATTGCAACACGCTTTCGTTATTAGAAAACACGCCAGAAACATTTGTAAGTTGCAACTTTACTCTATTAAAATTATTAAGATTTACTGTAATGTCATTATACAACGGATCTTCTAAAATACCAACTTTACGATATTTGCCATATACTGGGAAAGTATATCCTTGAGTTGAACCATTAGCGATATTAACAGTTATGCCAACATACGATGCGCCAAGTTCAGAATATGTATTTGAGCCATGACCAGTTGCTGGCGAAATAGTAGGAGCAGCTTTTGCACCACTACCATAATTCGAATTAGCTGAGATTGCAATTGTAGCATTAGAGTAATTAGATCCAGGATTAATTACTACAATTTGCTGAATGTTATTTGTAGAATTCGTTGCAGTATTAACAACTGTATATGCCGATGCATTCGATCCATCTCCAGTAACCGTTACTGTCGGTGAAATTATATATTGAGTAAGAGCATTTGGAATCGTGTAATATGAAATTAAATTAGCAGTTCCAAGAGAAACATAAGTTGATGAATCTCTAGCAGTAAGAGTTTGCCCAAGAACAAAAGTTCCAGTAGGAGCAGTAGTTGTTATATTAGGATAACTAATTTGAGAAACAATAGATGCTTTTTGTAATGACGATTCGCCTCTTACAAAAAGTCCAGGAGTAATTGTTCCATTTACATTGCTAAGGATAAGTGTCGATGAATTAGCATATGATATAATAGCATTTGCACCTTGATAGATATTGTTAATATCTACTTGGTCTATTTTTTCACCGATGATAAAACTTTGACCGATAGTAGCTACGTTATTATAAGTTAAATTGATACCATTAAGATTTGTATTCGAAATATAAGCATTTGCAGAAGTTAATGTGGTCGATAATATGTCGGCTGCATAAGGCATTAAATAATATGAATTAGCAACAAGAGTATTTGAAAATGCAGTTGCTGTAGTTACAACTGTAGTATTAACAGCTGTAATTCTTCGCATATTAGTATTTGCATTAGAACCAACACGAATATAATTATTTACAGAAAATGTAGTATTCGCTGTTCCAGTTGAAATATAAACGTAACTTAAACCATTATTGCTTGTCGATACAGTATTAATAACCGCATTCGAACTAGAACTAACACCTTTAGCTTGATAAGAATTTGACCAAGAACCAGTTGATTTGCCAACATAAATTGTAGAACTATTCGAACTAAAAACAATACCATTTGCTGTATTGGCAGAACCGTTACTTTGATAAATTGTTTCGCCAACTGTAAATGCGCCAGTATTCGAAGTTATATTTAATACTTGAAATGGCTGGACAGTAGCAGTACCTGATTGTATCGATCCGCCTTGAGTAGTATCATAGATAGGAATATTAAGAGAAAATACGTTTGCGCCACTATTACGAACAACTTTAAGAACTGTTGAATTGGCAGTTATAATTGTACCATTTGCACCAGTATCTGTTTGAATAATTGTATCGCCAACTTGAAAAATTCCTTGAGGATAATAGTAAGCAATGCTGTCGATATTTTGAGTTAAAATATTTCCAACAGAAATAGAACCAGTTTGTGCTGATAAATTGAATACGGCATAAGTGTTAAATGCAGGTGTTACAGTAACTAATTTGTTAAGTCCATCATATTTTGTAATTTTACTAACTTGTCCCGCACCGAAACCAGCATTTAAATACATCGATGAACCAGTATAGTAATCATTATATGGAGATGCTCCACTATCGATACTTACTGTGTGATTATTAACAGTTGATGTTAAATATCCAGAATAATATGTTTGATAATTATTACCGCCAGCAGTAACACGAATAACGTCGATAGTTCCTCCGACAGCATTTGAAGTTACGTTTGCATTTGGCGTTACTGGAATGTATGTGTTTGATGTGAAATTAGTATTAGCATTAGTACTAATGCTATACATATATTTCCACGTATACCCATCAGATGTATTAAATGTACCATATGGAGTTGTGAGAGATGGTTTTACTGTTGAGTTGGCACCATTATTATTATCGATTACTTTATAAACTTCGTAATTGTCCGTAACAACGAAAAACTTTTTAGAATACATATTACCATCATTTTGATCATATCTATCAAAATATGTATTATTAGCCCAGTCATATCTAGGAATCATTTGAATGATATTATTGTTACTGATTCTTAAACCAAAAGTAAGGTCATCATAAATTACTGATTCGTGTTGAGAAACCGAAGCATTTGCTACAAGAACATTCGAATCATTAATTTGACCATTCGCATCCGTCCACGGTGTTGGTTTGCCAAAATACATAAAATATGCTTTTCTAGAATTCGTTATGTTTGTAATAAACGAATTTACAGCATCAAGATATTGGTGAATAGTTAGTACTGCCATTTTAATTCCAACGGTTGTTTATTGTTATATTTATGATGTTGTTTGGACAAGTGAGAAAGATACTGGTGCTGATTCTTGATTTGTTATATTACTAACAACAGAAAATTTTCCGTAAAGAGCAACACCTGATGGATGAACTAAATCTCTTACGAATTTTTCATATGTATCAATCATTCTTGTTGCGATAATTTGATACGAATAAACTTGATAAAATTCGTCATCCTGAAGATATATAGTATCGCTAGTAAAACCACTATTATTTTCATAAAAACCTTGCCCAGCGCCATCTTTATCAACTATAGCAAAACCTGTTATTGATGAAACATTATTTGTGCTTACTAAATTTATATATTCTTCTGGGTTATAACCGAATCCAGAGTCAACTATTTTTACAGCAGAAACAACGCCAGACGAAATACCTGCTACTGCAGTAACAGTAGCATTTTTTCCCCAAACACCGCCAAATCCATCAGGTATACCAACATCGGCAACATATGGTTCTACTATTGTAACAGTAGGATTTGCGGAATAACCAACTCCTGGATTCACGCCATTAATATAAGTTATCTGACCAATTTGTTTTGCAATAATATTTAATGCATTAAATATTTTTGTATCTAAATTACTAGCTGATGGATTTGCTGGAAAATAATTCCAATCTGTTAATCTATTAACAGCAGAAACAACTGCAGTTTTTCCAGAGCTTTGACCCGTAAGAGTACTTCCTGGAATAAAATAACCAATAGTATTGGTAGAATTAAACACTGTTACTAATGTCGTATTAGATACTACAGCATTTACAACACCATTACCAGTAACTGTAACTTTAGGAAATGTTGCATTTACTTTAACAACGGATCCTGTTGTATTACTTATCAAATAAGTTCCTGGAACAACATTAGCGTTGTTTAAATTTGTATCGGTACCTGTAATGTATAACATAGATCCGTCAGAATTATAAACTGTTAATCCTGAAATCCCAAGTGATGTATTTGATATCGATTCGCCATTTGATATAGATCCAGAAATATATGAAACATCTAGATGTTTAACATTTGCGGATGCAGTTACCAATTCGTTATTTGTAAAAGCTCCTGTAGAAGATACAGTATTAATTGAAAAACCTTCAGTACTAATATCAAGTACAGTATTATATACGTTGTTTATAATATCAGTATTATAGTTAAAAATTTGAATATTTGTGATGCCGCCAACTTTAAACGTAGCACCAGAACCATAACCGCCTGTTACTGTAACAACAGCATCTGTGCCATATCCATAACCGCCATTAACAAGAGTGAATGAAACTTTACCATTGTCAACTTGAGTCGCAACAACTTGCGCAACACCGCCAGTGCCGCTGCCCTGAACTGTCAACAGATCGCCAGTTTTATAATTTGCTCCGCCGCTTGTTATAGCAATAGCCGAAAGAGACCCAATTATAATCGGTGCATTGCTAACAGTAATATTAGGAAACTGACGTGAAAATATTTGATCGTCGTATTTAAATGTGCCGTTTAAATTTGATAAGAATAAAATATTTACTGTTTTTTGATTAACTGTTTTTTTAAAATAACTTTCGACGACAGCTGTCGCGCCAGAACTACTATAAATTTCATAACCAACTAATTGCTGTAAATTTGAAAAATTCGTTACTTCAATATATCTTGGGATATTCCAAACTGCATCTGATGATTTAAAAAGATAATTTCCAGGAATATAAATGTCAATATCTTCATTGAACAACATACGGAATAAAAGTCTGTATGAATTATCTGTGCCTTTTGATCTATATAAGTCAATAATATGCTTGACTAAAAGTTTAGGATCCGCTATAATAGATATTGGGAGTGATTGAATATACTTGTCTTTAAAGTATTGAATGAACTTAGGTAGAGTTGTATCGATATCAGTATACTCAAGCATCGATCTAGCTTCGAATGTAACTTGACCTATCTCTTCGAGCCACTGATAATAACTTTCAATAAATGCAATGAAATTCGGTCCCTGTGTTTTATAAAACGCTGGAAATTGAGAAGCAATTAATGGAGATATTATCTTTGAAATTTGCATTATACAGCATTTACCATTACAGTAGTTGAACCCAAATCGATTTCTACAATATTATTCGAATTGCCGATAATATCATTATACGTAGAAGTTGCAAATACTTTTATACCAATACCATCTATGAAACTATAAACTGTTATATTTTTAATACTTAAAGTACCGCTCATATAATCGATTGTTCCGACATTTATATAATTTTGAGTATTATTTGTTGTAATTTGTTTTAAGTATAAAATTCCAGTAATTCCAACAGCATTTGGATTAACATCGGTAATCTGGTATGTATTACCATCAGTTAAAATAAAACTGCTACTTGTAATACTTCCCATATTAAGTTCATTACCAAAAGAAGTTGTTAATGAAGTAACAGTATTAAGAGTAGGCTCTAGCAATTTATAAATTTGTATCGATGTTAAATTGCCATTAATACTCGAATTCGTATTATCGATAGCCTCAAGCAATTTAGAATATCTAAATGTAGTATCGAATTTTTGAAGATATGTTAAATTAAAATTAGAAATACTATTCAATACAGCTGATTGAAAATCAACTGGTGTTAATGAAGTATTCGTAAAATTGACATTTATAACAACCGTTGGAACTATGTAAACATAATTAGGATCGATAATTTTATTTGTGATATTAATTACTTTTTTTGTTAAAAGATATGTTAATATGTCAGCTTTTCTTTGATTAGCAAGTGGTGCTCCACTGTATGTCGAAGGTGAAATATAAACTACACCATACTCTGGATTAGGAAGAGTTTCTCCTCCGAATACGTTTACATCTTCAACATCATTAAAGTTATCAAGAATTAATGTTTTATAATCGCTGGTTGTTACAGCTCTATCCTGAACTTGGTATGAACGAGGTGCTCTAAAACGAATTGACTCAATACTTTCTGGATCAGAACCGTTTGAACTATTTGAAACAGTAGTAACAGTAGATATAGCTGTACCGCCATTATACGAACCGAGATCTTGATTTAAGAAAAATGTAGAAACACCACTACCTGATGAACCTTTTGTAATTCTATATGTGATGATAATAACAGAAGTGTTTAGAGGATAGTCGCCAAAAACTCCATCGCCAAATACGATTTCATATTGGCCATTTTGAGCAGCTTGTAAAAAATATACCGTTGAATTAGAGTTTAATCCAAATAGACTAGTCGCCTGTGTATAGATTATATTATTGCTTCCGTTGTTTTCTGAAACAGTAACAGCTATACTTCCAGTATCAACCGATGCATTCGAAAGAATAAATCTTTGAGATAGTTGAGTATAATCAACAATAAATGATTCGTTGATATATGTGCCTTCATAGATTGACACGTTACTAAACGTAAATGTATTCGATGAAGATATTGATGTTAGATTAGTATTAGTTGAAAATGTAAATGAACCGTTAGAATTCGTACCAGAAAAAGAAGTACCTTTTGGTATTACAAACGAGCCAGTTGTAATACCAGTAGTATCAAATGACAAATTAACAACAGCTTCAGCAGAAGTTGCCGATGATGGAATATAATTTAATTCTTTGGCATGCGAAACAACACTATCTCTTAATTGTGCGCTATCAAGAAAACTTTCAGCAGCAACCATATTAAGATAAAATGAATTTAAATATGTATTATACGAAAGAACGTCTAAAAGGACATTCATATTCGAACCAGTAAAATCATAATCTTGAAAAATAGTTTGTGACTGTAGATATGTTTGTAAACTAGATTTAAGAGTATCAAAATCAAGAGATGTTAAATTAAAAGAACTATTAGCCATGTTATCTTGCTCTCGATACAGTTAAATTGATATTTACTGGTGTTGTGCTATTTATAATAGAAAATATAATATCTACGATAAATGAATTTTTGTCGGGTGAAGGATATACAACAACATTTAATAAATTTGCTCTTGGTTCGAAATTTTGAATTGTTGTTTTTATATCATAAGTTAAATTTTGTGCGGTAATTTCATCAGCAAATTCAAAAAGAGAACCGTTTACGTTACCACCAACATTCGGTTGAAATAATCTTTCGTTATAATTTGTTAATACGAGATTAGTTATCGACTGACGAACTGAGTTCTCGTTAGTTACTTTTGCTAACTGATTATTAAATGGTACTCTATCAAAATTGTCTAAAAAATCCGAGAACAGAATCTGTTTCTTCTGTAATTGAGTAAATTTATCTGCTCTCGTAGTCCCAACCATTTTAAATCCTTTTATGGATATTTAGTTAAGTATTTGATGTTGATGTATTAGAAGTATCTGGTAGATTTGGATCTGTAACAACAGTAATACTTCCATCGTCTTCGATAATAGTTACAATTCCTGTTTGAACATCTACTTGAATAATTGACATGTTTTCCTCATTCGTAAAGTATGTTAACGGAGCCAGCATCAAAAGTATCAGTGCCACCAACTGTTGTAACTTGAATTGCAGTTAATTGTGCAGATAGTGGTACTGATCCAGTACTAATTCTAAATCCACCACCGTTAGATTCTCCAATAGAACCAGTCATAGCCCATGTATTTCCAGATAAATTAACAAAAGTTGCTATACCATTCATCAATGATGTTGCCGCAGGAGATATAAAAATTACAAATGCTGTTGTAAAATTAGTAGAAGAAGCACCAATAGCTGTTGCAATTCCAAGATAACCAGAAGTTGTATAAGTTGTGGAACCTGTTCCAAGCTGAACTATTATTGAGTTTGTTCCACTTGTTGAAACACCACTCAACATTACAGTAATTCTTTTCACCCAAGAAGGAATTGCTGTAAATTGAATTGCAGTTCCAGAAGTAGATGCAACTGCAGTTGCAGAAGTAATTAAACTACTTCCTAGAGTTTTATTTGTAAGTATCTGAGCATCAGTTGTGCCTACACCCGTGCTACCCGATGGCAGTGTAATACCGTTTGTACCATCAATCGTTATTGCCATTTATTTTCTCTCATTCGTAAAGGATGTTGACGGAGCCAGCAGTAAAAGTACTTGTGCTACCCACTGATGTAAGTATAACTTGAGTTAATGTAGAACCCAATGCAATTGATCCAGAACTCGTAGTCATTCCATTCGTTCCGTTAAATAAACCAACACCTGTTGCTATCCAAGTATTTCCTGTCAAAAGAGTAAATACCATTGTTCCAGTGTATGTAGTACCAGAACCAGTATTTTGACCAATTGGGAAACCTGTTGTTAACGCTCCAGTAGCACCAGAACCTGCGCCATTATATTGTGTCGAAGCAGCCGTGTATCCTGTTGTAGTTGCTCCACCGCTGGTTCCTAATTGGAATTGGATAACATTCGAACCGTTTGTTGTTATACCACTATACATAAGAGTAATACGTTTTACCCAACTTGGAATCGAACCAAATGTAATTGTAGTTCCAGATGTGGTTGCTTGCACCGTCGCAGATACGATATTCGTAGACACACCCTGCACCGCAGCCGTGCCTGTACCAGCTGGAATAGTAACAGTGTTAGTACCATTTTGTTGAAACTGAATTACACCAGAGTTATCAGATGTTACCTGAAGACCAGATGCCGTAGTTGCGTTTATTGTGACTGCCATTTATTTTCTCTCATTCGTAAAGGATGTTGACAGAGCCAGTAGAAAATACCGCAGATCCACCGGTAGTTCCAATTTGCAAACGATCTACAGTACCAGACATTGTGACTGACCCGCCACCGACATAGCCTGAGCCAGCACTAGAGTAAAACATAAAGGATGCGGTCCAAATATTGTTACCCAAGTAGCTGAGAATAAATTGACCAGAAAGTCCTAAATTCGCAGCAGCTGCAAAAGATAAAGGAAATTGTGTTGTTGAAGTTAATGCCGAACTATTGTTCAACTGAGATACCAATGCGGTATATCCAGATGATTGAATTGAACCACTACCAAGCTGCAAAATAGGCTGAGATGACGTTGAACCTGTGCTAAGGTTGGATAAACACGCCGTAATACGTTTTGCCCATGAGGGAATACCTGTGAATAAAACTGCCGTTCCTGAGGATGGGCTTTGAACAGTTCCGCTGACAATATTCGTAGAAACATTTTGTGCTGTAATAGTACCAGTACCTACTGGAAGATAAAGAGTACTAGAGCCAGCAGTAGCATTAGCCTGAAGGATTACCGAACCGCTAGTGTCGCCATTGATTGTTATTGAACTCATAATACCACCCACTTACTACCTGAAGGAATTGTTACCACAACACCACTATTTATTGTTAATGGACCAACTGACATTGCAGATTTACCAGTCGTAATTGTATAACTAGAAGTTAATGTTTTACTGTTTTCGTGAAATACACCACCGACTGAAACAACTACAGAGTTAACAACAGTATTTACAGTTGAGTTACCGAAAGAAATATTGTTACTGAATAGATATTGCGCCGCTGTATTTACACCTGCAGATGCCGTACCCCAGTAAGGCGAACCAGTAACACCGTTTGAAATAAGAACTTGACCAGATGTACCAACTGAAGCATTGGCAGAAAATGGCGTTGTGATAGTTAGCTGTGTAGTATTAGCTATAAAGGTAGTACCGACTGTGTGTGAAGCAGCATTTATAGCAGCCGATGGCGCATTAAGTAATGTACCTTGAATATATGCGTTACCATTAACTGATAACTTATCTACAGGAGTGGTGTTGCCGATACCCAAGTTGCCGTTAGAAGCTAAACGCATTGTTTCTGGAACTGCAACACCGTTTAACGTAGAACTACCGGTACCAAATGTTATGCCGCTGTCATTGTAGCTCGTTCCAGTCCCGCCGTTGAACTGAATAAATGCCATCCAAGTAGCGTCTATCTTTTGCTGCAGTCTGGTACCAGCACCGTCCCAACCGGTGTTTGCTATCATTCTAGTATTAGTAATTTCTAGAGAGTCAGCATTACCATCTGTACTTCCATACCTCTGATAAAAAATCTGACTGTTGGCGGTAGCACCAAGAGCACCACCGCTGTTACCCATGTCTATCTTAAACGAAGGAGTACTATAACCGCTAACACCGATATTACCGTTTGATACGAAATATGCAGCCGTACCGATGGTAGCTGTATTGGTCGAGACTACTAGTGAAGCTGTGTTAGTCATTGTCGAGTTGGCGGTGAATGCAGTCCCTACCGCATAAGATGCAGCATTAACAACACCAGTATGGTATACGCCTAACGTATTCGCGATAAAAGAAGTAGAAACAGTATACGATGCTGCGTTAATAGTACCAACAGCATAAACGCCACCGTTAGCGGCTAGTGTCATCGATGTTGTTGCGTTGGCTTGAAAAACGAGAGAACTTCCAGAGCCACTAGCTGCTACTATTGCGGTTAAAGTATTTGCACTAAAAAGAGCTAATTGAGATGATTGTGCAGAATCTGTTATTTGGAAAATACCAGCCGTAGTATCAGTTCCACCACCAGCATATGCTCTATAACTAAAATTTCCTGAACCTGTTCTTGCAGCAACACCACTAGAATTAATAGTTACGTTGCCTGATCCAACAGTAACTGATGTATCAATAGTTGCTGTTCCATAAATTCTAGTACCACTTTGTAAATTTGCCATATAAATTTTCCTAATTAATAGTTATTTATGTTGGTTTTGTAACTTCATCAAATATGCCAGAAATTCGTAAAGTTCCATTTGCAAAAAGTTTTTGGGCTAACCCAGCAGTAATTGGATTTATCGTAACTTCATCAAATATTCCTGTATTGGCAATTAAAAATGTACCATTACTATATGTTCTAGTAGCTACACCCGTTAAACCAGTTACTTCATCAAATGTTCCAACAGTATAAAAATTACCAGATGAATTTAATCTTGTTACGTATGTTGGTGGTGTGTAGGTAATAACAATGATACCCGCACCAGCAGCACCACTAGTATCGCCATTCTGGTTTCCTTGACCACCACCATATTTTCCGCCAGAACCCGTTGTTGTATTAGGACCATTAGTAGAAGTACCCGCACCAGAACCACCTCCTGGACCTGCAACTGCAGTAAATGTTGCAGTATGTGTACCAGATTGTGTACCAGTTGTATTAATAGCTGTTCCATTAAGAGTGGCAGCTATATTAAATGTGGTAGTAGAGGTAACGCCACCAGAAAAAATAGCAAGAACGTAATAAGTTGTACCAGCTGTAATACCTGTTGGAAGTGCACCAGTAGTAGAAAATACAACAGGTGTTCCAGATTGAGGAGCAGTAGCAACAGTAAATACGCCTGGATTAGCAATACTAATAGTAACAGTTTGGGAAGTAGTGCTGGTTGCAGTCCAGTAAACACCTACGCCACCTTCTCCGCCTCTATAGTTTCCTCCACCTGCTCCGCCGCCACCACCACCGCCACCTGCTCCTGTACCTCCTGGCGAATTAAAACCACTACCAGCAGAACCAGTCGGCGTTCCACCTCCTGTACCACCTACGCTAGCACTACCATTAGTACCACCATTACCGCCACCGCCACCGCCACCAGTACCGTTATTTGATGGACCACCAGTACCACCAGCTCCATTTGGTCCTGCAGCGCCACCACCGCCACCGCCACCGCCATTTACACCACCAGTGCCTCCATTACCACCACTAAAAGCAGCAGCTGAAGGAATAGAAGCAGATGCTTGTCCACCTAAACCACCTGTAGTATTAGAACTAAAAGAACCGCCTTTTGCAAGTAATCCAGTTGCAGAAGATGATGGCGCAGAAGCAGCTGCTGTATTAAACCAAGTATCTCCGCCATTAGCTGTAGGGGTTGCAGCACCCGTACCAACACTAATATTAACTACTTGTCCTGGAGTTAAAGAAAAATTACTTAATTTAGTATATGCACCACCGCCACCACCTGCACCGCCAGCTGGCCAAGCAGAACCCGATCCACCGCCACCACCGATGGCTTCAATAGTATTATTACTAGATGAAAAATCAGAAGGAACAGTCCATGTTGATCCACTAGCAGTAGTAAGAATTATAACTTTAGTTGCCATTATCCAAATACCGTATCGAGACTACCAGTTGATGCATTATAATATGTATACGCCTGATTGGCACCAGCTGAGTTAGCATAACCGATACGACCTGCAGTATACACGTTACCGTTTGCAGCTATACCACCATATGAAATAATAGCACCAGCGATAGCATTAGGAGAAGCGTTGGTGCTAGTAAATAATGTTTGGTTAGCAGAAAATGTTTGAGTATTCGTCCAGCTATATTGAGCGGCAGTATTAATTGTTACTGTTACAGATGCCCAGTATGCATTACTTGTTCCGTTAGAAGTAAGAACTTGTCCTACAGTACCGTTCGAACCTGCAAGAAAAATTGCAGAGTTAACATAAAGAGCAGTATTGTTCGCAACAAATGTGCCGCCAGTTGTAAGATGAGATATCGAACTTACTACGTTGGTTGTGAAAATACCATTATTGTTAGCAGTGACTACAGCACCGATTGTATATGAAGCTGCATTTACAGTACCAGTAGTATAAACACCTAAAGTGTTTGCAATAAACGAACTGCCGATTGTATATGAAGTAGAATTAATTGTAGAAGCATTAACTGTACCAGTGGTGTACATACCCGATAAGTTAGCGATTAATACGCTTGCAGTAGCGTTACTAATCGCAACAGAAACTGCAGTTATTGTTACGTTTCCTGCAGAGTTTGCTACTGAAATAGTTCCAGTAGTTTGGGTAGTGCTACTATTACCAATTGTAAATGCGCCAGTATTCGCCAATGTAATTGTTGGTGAAGTACTCGTATTACCAGTCCATAAAAGATTAGTAGAATTGAATACCGCATTAGCACCTGAATAATGATTAGCAGCATTAGCATTACCAGTCGTTGTAAACGCAGAAGCATTAACGATACCAGTCGCAAGTATACTTGTTGCTCCAGCAGTTATCTGTACGTTACCAGCAGAGTTAGCTACTGTTATAGAACCAGTAGTTTGAGTAGTACTACTATTACCAATACTAAATGCGCCAGTATTTGCTAATGTAATTGTTGGAGAAGTACTCGTGTTACCAGTCCATAATATACTAGCACTATTAACAATTAAGTTAGAACCAGAATAAAAATTAACAGCATTAGCATTACCAGTCGTTGTAAATGATGCAGCGTTTACGGTACCAGTAGTGTAGACGCCAGTAGCATTGGCAACAAATGCAGTACCTACAGTATAAGATGTAGCATTTATTACGTTATTAGCAGCACTCATAACTACGTTACCGTTAAAAGTAACTACGTTGCTGAACGATTGAGTATTAGTCCAAGCATACTGGGCAGCAGTATTAACGGAAGCTGCTGCACTTATAGTCGACCAGTATACGTTACTGGCGCCATTTGATGTAAGAACTTGTCCAACTGTTCCTTGTGAACCAGCAGAATCAATAATAGAAATACCAGTAGAAATTTTTAAATTGCCACCTAGATATGTTGTTCCGTTAATTGATAATTTGTCTCCTGGAGCAGTATTTCCAATACCTACGTTACCGGATCCGGCATCTAATCTAAAACCTTCTATTTCAGCACCACCACCAGAAACCATATAATATAATTGTACAAGATTACCTTTTAATCTTAAATTGTTCCAGCCAGTTCCAGGAGTTACTGAAATAATTTCTCCATAACCACCAGCACTGTTCCAACCTATACCAAGAGCTGGTGTTGTTGTTCCAAGAGTTGGTGGTCCGAATACAGCATAAGTTTTATCCCATGCAGTGCCTCCGCCAGTCGAATCATTCATACCGACTTGTAATGCTGCAATTCTATTTGTAGAATTTACATAAACAGATGTACCAGTAATTATATTTTTAACAAAAGTACCAGAATCATTCGCAACAAAAAAGTTAGATGATGTAGTATTACTGAATGAAATAGAGGTTGGTGTTAAAGTAACATTTCCTGACGTATTAACAACACCTTGAGATGAAACATTAATGTAACTATAAAAACTGCTATTACCAGTAAAGAAAACAGTAGAATTAGTTTGCGTATTAACAGTAGAATTACCAATCGAAATTAAAGTTGGAGTAATTGTTGTAGAGTTAACAATTGTATTGTTGTCTGATAATGTAAAGGTATTTGCAGTAAGTAATGAATTGAATCCATTAGTATCTGCTAATGATATTCCGTTAGCAGCTACTGATTGGTAATTTCCAATATTATCAATAAAATTAATAGAATTGCTGTATACGTTTGTTGTTGAATAAAATGACAAACCTCCAGTAAAACTATAATTTTGTGTTGTGTCTAATCCAGGAACATTTCCCCAATAAGTATTTGTTCCAGTACTGATTAATATACTTCCACTATTACCATACGAACCATTTGCAATTAAACCGCCAGTTACAGTAACGTCACCGCCAAAAGTAGCATTATTAGAATTAATTGTTGTGACGATACTATTAGAAGAAATAACAAGATTACTTTGGTTCATACTGATGTTTGCAATTTCAGTACCAATAACAAGATTAGAACCGTAAACAGTAACCTGCCCAGCTTGCATTAAAGTATATTTTGAAGTACCGCCACCTAATCTAAAAACTGAACTGTTAACAAAAAATGCATTTTGTGTTGGATCTACTAATCCATTAACTGAAGTTCCAACTGTAATTTGACTTGGCTGTAATTGTAGAGCACTCGTTAATCCAGAAATTGCTAATGATGAAGAGTTAGCAAACATATTAGCAGTACTGTTACCAGTATAAATCGTAGAAGGTGTTACCCTAACAGCTGTTGAAGAATTAGCAACTTCCATGTAAATAGAATTATAAGCTGAAACTGTACCAGAAGTTGCAGTAGTTGAAGCTATCGAATATTTTACAACAGAAGATGTAGGATAACTGATAGGTCTATCGGTAACCCAAGACACTGAACTTGAAACTGATTTAGGCGAACCTAATGATCCAGCCGCTAAAGTAAAAGCTATATCAGTACTACTTGGAGCAATATCAAAAGTATTAGCAGTTGGAACTGCATTACTAACTAAAGTACCAGTATATGGTCCTCTCGTTATTGTTGTATTTAAAGTCATTCCGGAAACAGAGCCAGCAAAAGCAACATATCCAGAAATTATTCCAGATAAATTTGATCCTAAATTATTAAGACTGTTGCCGACAGTAAATGTAGCAGATGCTCCAGTGCCCGAAGTATTAGTAATTATTACCCAACCGCCCAGCGAACCTCCTATAGATCCTGCTGGAATATTCGTTCCTGTAGTAGTATAAATTCCAGGTTCTGCTTTTAAAAACACCCATTGTCCTGTCGTAAATGGATGATATTGTGCTGATATTACAAATGCATTTCCAGTAATTGTCGTTGAGCTAACAGTCTGGGATTGGTTAACGACCCAGTTATTTCCACTACCACTTACAATATAAGTACCGTTTAATACGTTTGAACCAGTAAGATATTGACCGATCGCAATCGTGCCTGTTGGACTTCCAGTAACTGTAAGAGCGGTTCCGGAAATAGAAGCAGTAAACGAAGAAGTTGTTAATGCCCAAGTTGAACCATATATTGTACTTGTGCCGCTAACGAAAGAAGTTCCCTGAAAAAGATATTTCCATCTTGGTAGAGAAATCGTACCTGCGGCTGTAGTTAATGCTGCTGGAGTATAAGGTGTACCAACTACAGAATTTAAATTAAATAAAACAAAAGTATTACTAGAAGCAGATGCTCCAGTATAAGGAAATTGTCTTTGTCCACTAAAATCTGAACTACTTCCAGCTGTCGGTAATGATGCTGTACCTAAACTTAAATTTGCTGCTAATTGTACGTAAGCATTTGCACCAGTTCCTGTTACAGCAGCAGTTGTATAATATGAATAACCACCAGTAGTTGGAAGTGTAATATTAAAAGAGTTTGGTGTCGATGTAGGAACTGATGCAATACTAAAAATTTTATTATTCAACAAATAAACTAACGAAACACTACTCATAGTTATTGGAGTGTATCTAGTAATTGTTGTAGATCCGACAGCCGATCCAGGTTTTGGTAATACGTTGTATGTACCAGCACCACCAGTGCCAGTTCCTAATGAAGCGATGTATGTTCCCTGTGGTACGTTCGTTCCAGAAAGATATTGTCCAACAGCAATACCAGTTGGCGAACCCGTAACCGTCATAATACCAGTAGTTGCGATAGATGCAGTAAATGTACCACCGACTGCAACAGTTGATGATGCACTAAGATTATAAGTATTAGGAGATGATCCTGCTCCAGTAATATAAGTTCCGGAAGTAACACCACTTCCACTTATAACTTGACCAGCCGCAAATGTAACTCCTGTAGGAACAGAATTTACTGTAAGAACCGTTCCGGAAATAGTACCGCCAAACGAAAATGCCGTAGTATTAATCGCCCCAGAAGTAACGCCATTAAATTGAATATAAGAACCAACATCAAGATTATGTGCCGTTGGCATTGCTACTGTAAGAGTTGCAGAAAGAGCCGTTGGCGCAGTACCAATAGATTTAAATGATGATACTGAAGCAGAATAAACATTAGTTGAAGATGAAGATAAAGTTACAGCTTGTGCGCCAGTAAAAAGATAAGGACTCGATAAAGAAAAATATGCATTTGGAGAACCAGAAAATGGATCAAACGACATACCCGTTACAGATATACTTGCTGTATCTGTAAATGAAGGTATATTTACATACATACCATTAGATAGACCATGAACGGTTGTTGTGTTAAAATGTAAATTACTTGCGCCACCAGTAGTCCAATATGAAGAAATAGTATTCGTAATCGATGGAAAATTAGCATAAGTTAAAGTGTTACTATTAGGAGTAGAAGTTACTGTATAAGAACCATTATATGTTAAAGGTGCATAATTTGGATCAACAGGAATACCAGAAACAGCTATTGGATCTGATGTATTAAATCCATGAGGACTTGTTGTAATAATAGTAGCTACGCCAGATGTTCTTTGAACAGAGGCAATATTAGCAGCAAAAGGAGTATAAATTGTAAAACCGTTAGCCGCTACTATACCCGAAACTTCATAAGTATTATTAAATTTTGCCGCAGCTCCAGGTAAACTCGATAATGTTACATACTGACCTTTTGTTGGCGCAACGAAATTAGTATTCGTTGTCGTATAAATTGTTAAATTAGAACCATCATACGAATAAGTATTAACTGTTAATGATTGCGAAAAAGCATTAAGATTAAACTGCGCATTAGCGATACTATTACCACTGAAAATAATTTTCGGTGACATCTGAGAATTGCTAACCGAATTACTTACAGAAATAAATATAGAATTTATAACAGAATTTATACTGCTATTACCAGCGAACAAACCAATAGCATTAATAGAGCTATTAACACTGCTATTACCGACACTGATACCTTGGTCAATCGTTACATTAGTTGCATTTAAAGAAGTTGCCGTTATAGTACAAGCAGTTAATGAAGATTGAGATGCACCAATAGCAATAAGAGCACTACCATTCGAAGAGTACAAAATTCCATCGGTTAAGTTAATTGCTAACTCACCTGGATTTATATATTGTCCATTACTAGAACTTGTGGTGTTTGGTTGTCTACCAGCCACCGTAGTTCTTTTAATTTGTAATATTGTATTAGCCATATGGCATCCTCTTTAACGGTATATACCGAGGTATCAATTTAATGTATTTATTAGAAAGTTCCGCCGTCTAAATTAATTGGCGAAGTAAATATAAGATTTGCAGTATAAAGAGCAGCTGTATATGTTACGTTTGAATTGAATATTGTATTGGTTCCACCAAATGTATTATTTCCAGTATAAGTTGTGTTATTAGAAGTATATGCATTTACAGCATTAGAATAAGCAGTTGTTGCATTAGAAGTAACAGAACCTGTGGTTGCATAATTACTAAGATTAGATGATAACTGCGCATTAGAAACTACGTTAGCTGCAGATACAGTTCCAACGAAAGATGTATTATTCGCAGTACCACTAAATGCTGTAGAATTAATTACTACACTAACTGATGTATTACCAATGAAAATATTAGAAGAAGAAATATTAGCATATGCTATACTATTACCAAGTTGAATTAGTGAAGTGTTTACATATAAAAGATTAGCAGTAGTAGCAAACGCAGCACCTTGAGGAGCATAAACTGGATAACCTCCAGGACCATTATTAAGAGGACCTCCAATTGTAATAGCAGGTCCATATTGAGTACTACCGCCACCTCCGCCAAGAAGATTTGGAGAAATAGATATATTAAGAGTTGCATTACCAGTAAATATATGATCTGAGTACATAGCCGAGTTTACGCTACTATTACCAACAGATATATCATTATTTACAGATACATGGTTAGCCGATAAACTATTCGTAGTAATAGAATTTGCAACAATATTACCTACAGCAGAATCACTAGCCCAGTAAACACCAGTACCATTAGAAGCTAGTACTGTACCATTAGCACCAAATGCACCGTTTGCGATAATTTGTTTAAGAGTAATCGAACTTGAGTTTATGCTTAATGTATTGCTACCAAAAGTAACAGCAATATTACTTGTAAATGTTGCTCCAGAAAGTAATGCATAATTACTAAGATTAGATGATAACTGCGCATTAGAAACTACGTTAGCTGCTGTAACAGACCCAACGTATAATGTATTATTTGATGTTTGACTGTAATTCGTGGTGTTGATTATAGCATAAACAGAAGTATTGCCAATGTTTATAGTATTAGCCCAAAAATTTGCGATATGAAAAGAAGGATCTGTTGTTACAATATTTATAGCTTGGTCTGGTTCTGGAGTATAATTATCAAATACTTTCCAGTAACCGTCCGCATAATCTCTCATTATACCAGAATGGTGATAAGATCCATCATTATAACCACCAACGATACCAAGATCTGGATTTATTCCTGATTTATAAGATGCAGTACCATTTGATGTAAATGTACCAGTAAATGTATTCGAAACTTGAAATGTAGAAGAATTTGCGAATAATACAGGAACATAATTTGCATTATTGAAACCAGAAGGTACAATTCCTGTTATAGAAACGACACCTAAATTACTAAAAGCATTAAGTGCAGTATACGTAATAACAGAACCGTTACCAGAAGCATTAGTAACTGTTGCAGTGGCAGGTTCATTAAGGTACAACATATTATCCACTGTCGTAAAGTTAGCTGCATTAACAGTAACAGTTGTACCATAAACATTTAAATTTCCAGAAATAGTTACGTTTCTTCCAACATTAAGATCATATGTTGTTTGTATATTATTTGCTGTGACATTGCCTGTAAATGTTGCTCCAGTAAGAGCTGCATAATTTGTGAGGTTAGAAGACAGTTGACCATTAGAAACTACGTTAGCTGCAGATACAGAACCAACGAATAACGTATTATTAGCAGTTAAAGTAGCTACGTTAGCAGACAAACCAGCTGTTGTTTGGTAGTTAGCTAAGTTGTTATTTAAATTTGTAGCAGTAACATAATTACTCAAGTTGCTTGATAACTGGGCATTTGATACAACATTAGCTGCAGATACAGAACCAACAAAATTTGTATTATTTGAAGTTAAAGTAGCTACGTTAGCAGATAACCCAGCAGTAGTTTGATAATTACTCAAGTTGCTTGATAACTGGGCATTTGATACGACATTAGCTGCAGATACAGAACCAACAAAATTTGTATTATTTGAAGTTAGTGTAGCTACATTTGCCGACAAACCAGCTGTGGTTTGGTAGTTAGTTAAGTTAGATGATAGCTGGGAATTACTTACTACGTTAGCCGCAGATACAGAACCAACAAAATTTGTATTATTTGCAGTTAAAGTAGCTACGTTAGCAGATAACCCAGCAGTAGTTTGATAGTTGGCAAGATTAGCAACTAATTGAGCATTCGATACGACATTAGCTGCAGATACAGAACCAACGAAAGATGTATTATTTGAAGTTAGTGTAGCTACGTTAGCAGATAAACCAGCAGTAGTTTGATAGTTAGCTAAATTGTTAGTTAAATTTGTAGCAGTAACGTAATTGGCAAGATTAGCAATTAACTGTGCATTACTTACTACGTTAGCAGCTGGTAGACCACCAATATATAATGAATTATTAGCAGTACCATTAATCGTTGAATTAAATGTAATTGTGTTAGTAAATGTTTGGGTATTCGACCAAATATACTGTGCGGAAGTATTTACGCCAACAGCACCTAATGATTGCCATATTACTGCGCTTCCATTCGTTGATAGAACTTGACCATTAGTACCAGCTGAATTACTTGAGTCAAGGAAATAAGAATTAACAATAAGATTAGAAGCAAACGTAATAACATTCGTAAAGGTATATTGTTGTGATGTGTTTACACTACCTCCACCACCGCCATTAGCAACTATTGCGAAGTTACTGTTTAGATCATTAGCTGTAAGTGTTTGTCCTTGGATGAATATATGTAAATTTGCCATTAACCTATAATTCCTCCAACAGTCCCAGAATCAAGAGCGATTGCATTGCTCGGTGATTCTAGTGGAGCTAGTGTGTCGGCACTACCTGTTATTATTATAGCACCACAATAACATATACTACCTGTAACTGCAGTAACAGAATCTTCACAGTAAAAATTTCCAGAGCCATTAATAATCGGAGTAACGCCATGACCAGGAATTGGGCAACTATGAAGATCCCCAGCACGTGCTACGAGAATACCATCTACGTATGTTCTAGCAGCAGATGATATTACTACACCACCATGGTCACTTATATCTCCAATTCTTACTACGTTTGCCATATTAGTCCTTATTCATTAACTCTGACAGTGGTAGAATCGATTACAATCAATTGACTTGTCATATTAATGATAGAACTTCCAATAGTCAAAACGATACTTGATGGATTGATAACAATACTTGATTTACCTACTTTTAATGTTATTGAAGTATCACTATCAATTAGAATATCACTTGCATCTTTTAATCTAAATTTGCCAATATCGATTTGGAAATCAACATTACCGCTTTGGTTATTTAGAGCCCATTCGCCATTAACTATATCAGAACGATTGCCAGTAACTTGTTGTACGCTATCGCCTAAAATATTTTCATGAATATCGCCAACACGATCAGCTACAAGGTTTCCGTCGATTGTATTAAAAACGTCACCACTAGAATGATGGTATTGAGTATCGGCTGTACCGAATACTTGATGACCCGATGAACCGTGATAATCATCCCCAGCAACTTCAGCACTACGACCACTATCATAGTTTTGTCTAGACACACCACTGATTTTTACGTCATGGTTTCCATCAACTGTAGTAGAAGCACCGTTGCCACTATACGACCAAGTTCCATTAGCAACTGCTTCAACTTTAGATCCGTCGGCAGCATGACCATAATAAGAACCTGAAGGTTGTATTTCGAAATATGCTTCATTTCCAGGCTGGATGCTTTTTAATGTTTGACCACCACCTGCATCTTGTGTTACATGAAGATAAGGATAGGTTCCTTGCCATGGTAACTTTGGATGTTTTAAATTATAATCTGTATCTTGTGTAGGTAACATATTATCTGCCATTTTAAATTTTCGTTACAGTTGGTTCGTGAACAGTAGCACTAGGAACAAATGTTAAATTATATTTTTGACCTGTATCTGGTGAAGTTATTGTTTCATTTATAATTCCACTTCCGCCAGCAAGCTGATCATTATATGATTTTTTTAACGCGAGATATTTACAACCATGAATTAATTCGGCATCAGCTTGGTCTGGTGTAGGAGTAAGAGCTGCTTGCATACTTTTCTTTTTCTTTTGAAGATTTGCTTGATTTTGAGTAAATACATTCATTGTATTCTGAACAGAACCATTTAAAACTGATTGGGGTAAATGATTTTGTATAGTGCTGTTAATCGCTCCGCCAAGATTACCGCCAAGTAAACTTTTTGCTAATCCAAGCATTGATCCAACATTAACACCAACTCCAAGAATTTTTGTTAAACTATCGGCATTCATTCCAGTTAAACCGCCTGTTAATAATCCACCAAGAATTAAAGGATTTAATCCAGCACCTATATTAAAATGAGGTAAAAAAGCAGCCGTCATTGATAATATAGAATTTCCCTGTACATGTTCTTGTGCAGATGCGTAATTAGGTTGACCATTTCTTAATGTATAAACAAAATCACCACTTGGACCTTTCCATTGAATATATCCTGGAAATGGATCACTAACAGCTGCATAATATTGCTGTATGTAAAGATTAGGTACTGTTTTAACAATAAGATTTGCTGGTGGTCTAGGTGTATTTGTGCCAATAATATTTGATTTTGGAGGTTTATAAGCTGAAGTAGTTCCATTATTATTTACTGCACTAGATATTGCTAAATTTATACCAATGCTTAATGCCTTTCCTAATATTGGACCAAGATTAGCTCCTCCAATAGAACCAAGAATAGAACTTATAGTATTTGTAAAACCAAATTGATTTGCTAAATTTCCAATCACACTACCAAGAATATTTCCCATCATATTAGTTTGACCAAGTGGGCTAGACATAGATATTATATTACGAATATCTGAAAAATTAGAAACCATATTTGGTAACGAAGCACTTAAACTTTGTGGATCAACTTGTTTAATTGTATCAAGAACATGTTGGCCAGCTGAAGTACTTGCTACTGTTGGCGTTGATGGTTGTTTGAAAATTGTATCAAGGACAGTTCTAGTTTCAACGCCATCTTTACTCGTTAATTTCGATGGATCTTTTTTACCTTCATTAATTTCAGTAATCAACATACGACCAGCATTAAGAATACTAAACGGATTTATAAACGGTGGAGGACTATGATTTTGAGCTGCTGCTGGAATACTACCGAATGAAGTATTAACTTTCGGAATACCATCAGAAGTTGTTCCGTCAATAAAATTACCAGCTTTGCCGACAGAACCAGTAATAATTGGCTGCTGTTGATCTTTATCGTTCCAGTAACCTTTTACTATAGAACCTTTTACTAATCCTAATGGTGCTGTTCCTATTTTACCAAATGCTGCAGAAGTAACAGGTTGATGCACTAATGCCCAAGGTAAATCCGCATCCGGAATATTACTTACATCATCATGTTGACCAAATACACGTATCTGAACACGACCCGACTGATCAGGATCATATACATTTACGACTTTTGCAGTAAATTCGCCAGCGTATGTTTGTCCTAAATTTCTTTCGGTCATTTTACACCATTTTCTAAATTACCCTTAATACATTCAACAACACATGTATATCTTGGTCTTTCTCCAAGCATACCTATGTCATGATGTATTCTTGATATTAAAAAATTACCATCTAACATTTCATCATCTTCTCTTGGTCCGGTCGTTCCTATTTTCTTTGGTAAGTTAATTTTAATAACAGAACCTGGAGTTAAATTGAAATTACCATATACTCTCATCTTTAAACTATTTTGTAAAAGAGTCGATAGATACGATTGTAAATCTGCCGTATTATCAGGAATATGAGTATTGGCTCTTTGAGAAGTATCAGCTGGAATTAATGACTGTGGTGGAATTTTTGATGTAAGATATTTTTGTCTAAAGGAAGAAGAATCATATGAACCTTTACCCCCAGTAGTATATTTTGTTGAATCGGTAACAATATCTTTTTGAACATATGACTGTGTTCTATATTCGAATTGACTAACACGTCTAGTACCGCCAAATTTAATTCTATCAACCGTATTAAAAACTTTAGGAATTTCTAAAGAGATAATATTATCTTCAGGTTTATTATAGATGCTACTATTAATAGAATCGCTTTGAGTAAATGTTTTTACCGGAGAACTTTTAAATAATTTTTCTATTGTAGAAAATGTATATGATTGTTTACCTTTATCTCTAGTTTCAAAATAAACATAAAGTGATGATTTATTTTGATCAGAAATAGACCTTTTTCTCAACATTTCAATTGCTTTGAATGGGTCGTGATGCGGGATAACAATATTTTGATTACCTTTAGTATTTTCTACTGTAATCGGTTTTGTACTTTTTAAATAATTTTTATGAATGTCTTTAATAGCATCCGATAACAATCCCTTATAACTTTTTTGAACAAAATTTGTTTTCGCATGCAACGCTTCTTCAGAAACGCATTTCAAAGTATACATTTTTGAATTAAGGGATTGTGTTGCCATGTTTGCATCTTCTAAAGTATATAATGCGAACTTAAATTCACTAGATGTACCATCGGGCATTTGAATTTGTAAATCAACGGTTTCATCGCCTACAATTTTTAACTGACCTATTTGATCATCCATATCTAATACTTTTATGTAAGCAATAGTTCCTGGATGAAAAATTGTTTCAAAAATTGATGCTGAAGAAAACGCATAACCTAAATCTAATGATCCTCTAGGCGAGGATAATTTAAATGAAGTTATTGCTATATCACCTGGAACGAAATTATCAACCATTTAATATCTTTGTCAACTGTTTAGAAATTGGAAGAGCTATTGATTTGTTTATCAAATTTATAGATTTATTTGCTTCGTTTAAATCATTTTCATAATCATATATGTAAACTGGATCCCAATAACTTGCTTCTATAGCTGGAATATTATTAGCCACAGAAGCAACTGCTGTAAATGCTACATTACTTAAACTTGCATTACCGAATAGATAACTACTACCAGTAATTATAACAGTACTATTTGGATAAAGAGTTCCAGAAACATTATTAATTAATACTGATGTACTATTAGATGTTACAACCTGCCCTTTACCTGTATGACTAGTATCAAAATTAATCGTTACGATTTCACCTTCTATAAATTTCGAAACGCCATTAGCATAAACTCCATTCGCGCTATAATTTATAATTGAATTGGTATTAATTGTAGTATCGATTTGTATTCTAGAATAACTGAAAATATTACCTTGATTATCGTAATACGGTTGATAGAATTTATAAAGACTCGGGTCTAATGCATTATAATTCGAAACACTAATTGTTCCAGGACTATTATACCAATTATTTCTATAAAACATAACACTATTTTGTAATACAGGAATAGAAGTATTATATTTTGTTGTTAAATGTTTATTAAAATCTGAAGAAGAAAGATACCACTGATAGTATGGATCGATAATACCATTAGTAAGATACATCAACCAACTTATATATTGATCAGAATAATAATGATCTGCAATTTGATCTGGTCTTTGACCTTGAACAACATCAAAAGCATAATATAAATTAGGTGAATTCTTTGGCGTATTATATACTATTGCTCGTTCCATAATATTGATTACGGTGGTGTTCGCATAATTTATAATGGGAAATTTTACAAAATATCTTTCAGCCATTTTTTTATTTACCTATTATTTTGACTATTAAAACCCAGCTCTTGCGGCTTGTGAAATAGGTGCAGGAGCTGATGGTTGAATTGAACTAGATGTAGGACTAGGTGCAGAAACAGATTGATCTAAATTAGTAGAATTTGGCGAAAGAATATTATCTCTCAACCAATATTCGATTTCTTGTAGATCAACTCTAAAATCAATTATTGTTGGTGCATTTGTTCCATGGAAAAAAGAAGGAACGCCACCACCAGCATAATTAACACTTATATTTGTAATAGCGCATGGTTTAAATTGGTAAAGGTAATAGCTTGGTGTTAATGTAATCAAAGCTAAATTTGGGTAGGATAAAAATACACCTTTAGTTCCAGGCTGTAGTGCTGGCAAAGCATTTATTTTAAATGTTTGAATAATTGCTACTATAGCATTTGATTCTTGTGGCGTTCTTGGTGCAAATCTCCAACTAAAAGAATGCGTTTTAAAAGTCGGTGATTTGAATAACATAGTTAAAAATGGATTTTGAGCAAGACCAAGTAATTGGTAACCTTGATCTGTTAAATTACCACTTATTCCTAGAGCATTAGTTATTTTATTTGTTGCTAAATCTACAAGATTAACGGCTGCGCCAGCTAATCCACCAATAGCTGCAGATTTTACTACACTTGCTAGACTAGCATTACCGCCACCTTGTTGATATTCTTGTAGCCCATTTTCAATTGCTGCACCGACAACAGGATCAGAGCTGGTTCCTTCCCAAGTAATACTTTGGCTGTCTAACAAATTTACAGGAATAGGAAGTTGTACGCCACCAACTCTTGGAAATGATGGTTGATCTAATATAGAACGTCTTTGATATTTTACGAATTGAAAATTGATATTGTAATTTTGTGGAAGATCCATAGGATATCTCATTTGCTGACCGCCAGCAAACGCAGCTGGAGATCCAGGAGGAGCGTTAAATACAGAGCTTACAAAATTTGTAACACCAGCCGCAGCATCTCCTATAACATTTTCACCGTTATAAACTAAAGCACTTGCAGCCATCGAAAGTAAAGACATATGAATTTCCTATAAATACTTTATTATTATTTAGTGAGAATTTGTATGGCTTACAAAGGCACATTTCGTCCAAAAAAACCAAATAAATATGATGGAAATCCATCAAACATTATTTATCGATCTAGATGGGAATTAGTATGTATGATGCGTTTTGATGATGACCCAAACGTAATTAAATGGTCGTCAGAAGAAGTTATTGTTCCTTATCGTTCTCCGATTGACGGTAAAATTCATCGTTATTTTCCTGATTTTATCGTAAAGATAAAAAACAAACAAGGTTTAATTGAAACAAAAATGATTGAGATTAAACCATATGCTCAAACTAAACCACCTGAGAAACAAAGTAATATAACAAGAAGATATCTTAATGAAGTAGCTACTTGGGGTAAAAACGATGCGAAATGGAAAGCTGCTGCTTCATATTGTTCTGATCGTAAATGGACTTTCCATGTATTAACCGAAAGAGAATTAGGACTTAACTTTTAATGGCATACATTTTTCAACAAATTGCTGATAATGCGACGATAAAATACTATTCAGAAAATCAAACAGAACAATCTTCACGTGAATGGTATCGTAATGCAGCATCAAATTTTAAAACAGTTAATACTGTTAGGTTGATGAATGATAAACAAAATATCGTAAGTAAACTTGATATCAATTCAATCGGAAAAATGTATATGTTTTTCTACGACCCAAAAATGAAAGCAACTCTTCCATATTATGACACATTTCCCTTAGTATTTCCAATAGATTTCAAAGAAAATGGTTTTTTAGGAATTAATCTTCATTATCTACCACCATATCTTCGTGCAAAGTTGATGGATAGTTTATACAACACCGTAAACAACACTAAATATGACAATAGTACAAAATTAAAAATTTCATATCAAATATTAAACAGTTCTTCGCAATTAAGTTACTTCAAACCTTGTTTAAAAATGTATCTTTGGGATCATGTCGTTGGAAGTAATTACCTTAACGTCGAAACGAAAAATTGGGATGCCGCTTTAATGTTACCGACTGAAAGATTTAAGAAAGCATCAAAAGAAACTGTGTTTAAAGATTCAGTAAGAGCAACAAGATAATGCCAGCATTCAATATATCAGAATTTAAATCTAACATATCAGAATATGGTATTTTACAGAACAATAAATTTTCTGTTTTTATTCCAATATCTCCGAATGTTTTAGTAAGCACATTTACAAATACATTAGATCCACTTTTTACTATTGATAGCATGAGAGCTTTACAGTTCCGTGCTGAAGCAGCTTCTGTTCCTGGATTTAGTTTACAAACTCAAGACGTACGTGTTCAGGGTACTGGCGTAAATCAAAAAATGCCGTTTAATGCATTGTTTCCAGATGTTAATGTTACGTTTCTTGCTGACAGTCGTGGAGATATTTACAAATATTTTTATTCTTGGTTTTCTAACATAATCGATTTTACTGGTTCTAGTTTTTCATTTTTTCCTTCTCCTTCTTATTCAATCGGTTATAAATCAGATTATATTACAGATATATCAATATTAGTTTATGATAATTTTGGTAATTTAACAAAACAAATTATCCTTTATGAAGCATATCCAGATTCTATTACCGAGATACCATTAGATTGGTCCGACAGAGATAGACCAATGAAATTTACTGTAAAATTTGCGTATACTCGTTGGGGAATATATGGAATAAACAATATTGTTGGCGGTATCGTATCGGCTGCATCGAATTTCTTTTCTTCTGGTTTAAGTAGTAGTATTTTTGGAGGCAACGGAGAACCAGTTGGAGGTTCTTTAGTAACACAAACTGGAGCTACTGGTTCTTTTGGATTTGCTGATGTTCCTAATGTTTCGTCAAATGGAACGAAAATACTTGGCACTGTATAATTATTAACAATTGGAGTATATCATGTTACCTAAAATTTCATTCCCTACTTTTACTATCGAAATACCTTCTACTAAGAAAAAAGAAATGTTTAGACCGTTTCTTGTAAAAGAAGAAAAAATTCTTCTTATGGCTAAACTTTCAGAAAAAGACGAAGATATTTTAACAGCCATCAAACAAATTGTAAACAACTGTGCAGTTGATGAATTATTCGATGTTGACAATTTATCAATTTTTGATTTAGAATATTTGTTTATTAAAATTCGTGCAGCTTCTGTTGAAGATATAGTAAAGGTAGCGTATAGGGATAATGAAGACAATAAAATTTATGATTTTGAAGTTAATCTTAATGATATTAAAATTAATTTTCCTGATAAAATAGAAAATAACATTAAAATTGGTGATGATACTGGAATTTTAATGAAATACCCCAATGCTTCTCTTTATGACGATAAAGAATTTTTAAATTCTGGTGACGATGCATTGTTTAATCTTATCATTAAATGTATTGATAAAATTTATGATGGCGAAGAAATGTATGATGTTAAAAGCTACAAAAAAGAAGATGTAGAAAATTTCTTAGAAAGTTTAGATGTTAAAACTTTTGAAAAAATTAAAAATTTTATGACCGACCAACCAAAAATGTCATATGATATCAAATATACTAATTCTAATGGCAAAGAAAGAACTATTAGTTTATCTTCGTTAACCGATTTTTTTACCTTACGCTGAGTCATAATACTCTACAAAATTATTATACTATGATATTTTCATTGGCCCAGCACCATAAATATTCTATAACTGAAATTGAAAATTTATTTCCTTTCGAAAGAGATGTGTATTATGAAATGATTATGGATTATCTCCAAGAAAAAGAAGAAAAGATGAAACAACAAAATGGCTAAATTTACGAACACTACAGCTGATGAAAATGCTCCTGATCCAGTAGCACCAACACCTGCGCCTGTTGTCCAGCCTTCCGTTGTTATCATAGACAATAATAATTCAACAAATAATAATTCGCAAAATCTACAAACCATGCAGTTAGCTACTGCACAAGCTCAATCACAGGCTTCTGTCGGTCTTGCGCAAACTTCTATTGATAAACAAATTATCGAAGAACAGTTAAGACAAGAAGAAGAGCATTGGGTAAAGGCATATTGGAGACCAGCAATGGGCTGGCTCTATATGATTATTTGTTTTATGGATTTCGTTGGATTTCCAATGGTAACAATATTTCTTCCAGTAATTTATAAAGGATTGGGAGTTCAATTTACATATACGCCATGGGTATCTTTAACATTATCCAATGGCGGTCTCATTCATCTTGCATTTGGTGGTATTCTTGGCGTTTCGGCATGGACAAGAGGACAAGAAAAATTAGCAAAAGTAGGTAGCAACTAATGGCAGGTACAATCGAACTCAGCGAAAAAGCATTTCAACAGATGCTTAAAAAAATTGAAGAACAAGGTGGTGGCGCATCACATCTTCAAGAAAAACTTGCTGAGTTGAAAGATGCAGGTATCGCGAATGCAATCGCTAATTCCCCAGCAACTAAACAGTCAAATAAAATGTTGGCACAAGCTATCAGCGATGCTGTAGTTTCTGGATTATCAAAAACTTTATCTAATGTCATAAAAGAAAACAATAATCAAGAAAAACTTGAAAGATTAATTACACAAGACAAAGAAGAAATCGATACTCTTAATTCTAGTGTCGGTAATCTTACTGGGCAAATTATTACATCAAATATGTTGTTGACAGACATTTATAATGTATTAAAATCACAAAATGATTCTTTTAGAAATTTATCAACTCAATTAAAACAAAATAATAATGGAATAGGAAGTGCTATTTTAAATGGCATAGGAACAGCATTAGAATATATTGGTTTAAAATCGCTAATTAGTAAATTAACGAAATCGGGTGAAAAGGTTGGACTTAAAGCTGGCGAAACAATTGTTGAAGATGTCGGAAAAACAGCATCTAAAGCTGCACAAGATGCTGCTAAAGTAACAGAAAAAGCTGGATTAAAAGCTGGTGAAAAAACTGCCGAAGAATTATTAAAAGCTGGCGAAACTGTAGCAAAAGATTCAGCAAAAATCGCGATTAACACTGAAAAAACTATCGGAAATAAAACTTATCGTTGGTTAGGTAATCAATGGGCAGAAGTTACTGAGTCTGGTAAAGCTGGTAGAATCGCACCAAAAGATGTAGCTGAACAATTATCAAAAGAATTTCAAGGAGCTGCTAAGACCGCAGAAGAAGTAGCAGCAGTAACTGAAAAAACTAATCTTTTAAGAAAAGTAGGTAAAGGTGCAGCTAGTGCTGTCGAAAGTGTTGGAAAAGTAGTTAAATTTATTTTTCCTGCAAGAACTGTCATAAAAGAAGCAGTTAAAGAATCTTTTATTAAAAGAGGCTGGAAAATGTTTGTTAAAAAAATACCAATTATTGGTCTTGCTGCTGCAGGTGTTTTCGCATTTATGAGATGGGCTGAGGGAGATACTCGTGGAGCTGCAGCAGAAATAGCTAGTGGCGCAACAGCAATGATTCCTGGAATTGGTACGGCTGCTAGTGTTGCTATTGATATTAATTTGATTATAAGAGATGTAGTTAAATCCGCCACAGCAAAAATGGATCCTCCATTAGGTCCTAATGGAGAAGGATTAGATCTTTTCGATTTATACGGCATTTATTCTGAAGAACAAATAAGAGAATTTCTATCAACTATATTAGAAGAAATTAAAATTTTTCTTACTACTGACCTTAATAGTAATTTTCCAAACTGGAAAAAGATGGATCAAGGTTTTTACGACGCCCAAAGAATAGATAGAGAAGGTGGCGGACGTGGATCTATTAATGATTATAACAATCAGAAAAAAGAAGATATGGCTGGTGTTTATGCAGCTGCTGGAATGGATTTACCGCCCGATCTACAAACTAAAGATAATACTCCAGCAGCATATAACAAATATACTGGAACAATTCGCAATGATGATTTCCGTAATCGTGGAGTTGGCGCTACTGATGCAACTGGTGGCACCAATATTACTGGAGGTGTTGGTGCTGGTACTTCAGTAAGAAAAGAAACACCATTTAAAACAGATAATGGTGGAATGATTCCAATCGGACAATACAAATCTTCCGTTAATAAAGTTATGAGTAAAGAAGTATACGAATATTTAAAATCTAAAGGACTTGATGATAATCATGCTATCGGTATGTTAGCAAATATCCAAGCTGAATCTAATTTCAACGCTGGTGCTGTTGGCGATAATGGAACATCTGGCGGTTTATTTCAACATCATGCTGGAAGATTTAAAAACATGGTTTCTGCTGCTGGACCAGATTGGCAGCATAATTGGAAAGGTCAAATTGATTATGCTCTTTCCGAACAAGATTCAAAAATGTTCTTAGGTATGAATTTCAAAACACCAGAAGAAGCATCTGCTTGGTTTACTTCTAAATGGGAAAGACCAAAAGATCCATCTGAAGCAACTAAAAGACTTGGTTTTGTTGATCAATTTAAAAAGATGTTTACTAGCAAAGATGCAACGAATGCGACCGCTCCACAAAAAAGTGGTTCGGTTATGAATCAATCTTCGGCTGCAGTTGAAAATGGTGGTAATAAAAATAGCTTCGGGGCTGCATTAAACAATAATGGTGGCGGAGGCTCGACACCTCCGCCAGTTGGGGGACAAGGATCCAATCAAAAAGTTGCTGATGCTAGCAAAGTTAATGGACCAGTCGGTGCTCACGAACATGACGTTAGAGATCTTCTAATGTCACAAGCTGCTTAATCAAGCACGAGCAGCTAACTTATTAAAGAACTCCAAACTATCATCATCGTCATCGTCAGCAGCCATAACTGGTGCTGGCTTTGACTTGATTGTAGGAGCAGGAGTCTCGTTCCAAGGTGCATCATCCTCATCGACAGAAACAGCAGTAGCACGTGCAGCGGCTGGAGTCTTACCGAGTGTAGAATTATCAAGACCAAGAACCTTGTTTAGCTTCGCCTTCAGTTCATCATAAGACTTGAAATTAGAAGGTGCAAGGAAGTCTTGAAGCGAATGCTCTTTCTTCCAAACTGCTTCCATTTCCGAATCATCATCGAACAATGGACCAGATGCCGAAAACTCAGAACGGTCATAGTTGCGATAACCATCGACGTTACGAATCTTCAACTTAAGATTAGCACCTTCCCAAAGATCGAATGGGTTGGTTGGCTTTTCTCCTGGAAACTGTGGGTTCATAAGATCATTGAGCTTATCCCAGATCTTCTTGCCATAACGGAACAAGAATACCTTACCTTCGTTTTCAGGATTTTGTTGATCCGTAACAACGTAGACATTAGAGATAAAGTTCAGTTTACGCTTTTGAGTACGAGCAACTTCCTTATCTGATTCAAGACCAGAGTTCCAAAGTTGTGTATTTAATTCACCGACAGGATCTACCTTACCGATAGTAGTCAATGAGTTCTCGATATACCAAGAGCCAGTTGGACCTTTGAAACCGTGTTCAAACATGCGAATGAAAGGAACATCTTCACCAGTCGGTGCTGGGAGGAAACGGATAACAGCATAGCCATTGCCAGCCTTATCCACGTTAGGATACCAAAAGCGATCGTCGTTCTTCTTATCGCTACCTTGGTTAGTTGAGAGCTTTGTCAATTCAGCATTGAGCTTATCGAGTGCTGCACGACCTGAGTTCTTCTTGAGTTCATTAAAGTTCATATGTATTCTCCGTATTGTTAATATTAATAGTATTGATCTTATGTTGAGCAGTGTAACGCTCAACATTATTTAGTATAGCTTGACTTACTATATTTGTCAAGTTATTTCTTCTTTGGTGGTTTTGATGTGCCACCAGTTCTTCTCCACTTACCGTCTGTAGCTTTTGTAAATGTTGAAGTAAATCCATTTTTGCCATTATAAACACGTGTAGTTTTTTTAGGTTGTCCAGGTTTGCGTGCCATATCAGTTCTCGTAATAATCAAGAACTGTTTTAGACATCTTTGCTTTATCATAGTTAATAAATGGCTTGTATTTCTTTATCTTATTCGAAAGCTGTTCCCACAATGGATCGTACTCCATATTTTTATCCCAATAACTTAAACAATTGACAAGATCAGAAAGAACAATAAGAGTTTCGAGGCATATAGTATTACTAAGATACAACTTAATAATATGAGGATGCGAGCCAGTGGTGGCAATAAAGTTACTATTAAAATCAGTAAGAAGATGACCCAAATCATTTTTTACAACATAAGTTAAAGACTGAATACGTTTAGACCATTCCTGATAAACTTTATTTGCTTCTTCGCTATAAGCAATATCTCTAATCCATGCTTTTTCGTTTTTGATTAGATTGGCAATAAGAAAGTTTTTAGGATCTGGATGTTTAGCTATTTTTTGGAAAAATAATTTATCTGAACGAGTATCAAACTTATCATATGATAGTTTGCTTTTACCATTGTATTTAAAATAATCATATGATGGTTTAGTGAAATGATTTTTTAGTGCAAGATATTCTTTATAGCAGTCAAATGCTGACATCATTGTTGTTTCCGATACTGAGTTTTAAATTTCCAGAAACAGAAATTCTTTCTTCATCTGAAGTAAAGAAAGGATGAACTAAATGGTTTAATTTAGAAGGGAATAAACATATAATACCTTCAAATGATTTATCGATAGGTAAGTTTTCACTTCTTATTCTACCTAAAATATCCGTAAAAACAAAATTAAATGTAGAGGTAGAATTATCTTTTTTCTTTATATTAGGAAATACTCCAAACTCATCTTGAAGGTCATAAGGAATTTTTACCCAAATAACAAAAGATAACACGCCACTATGATCGTGAATGGGATTAAACTCATATTTGTTTTGAAAATTAACCCATATATTACTTAATACTAAAGGAAGATCACCAGTGAGAATATCCGTTAAATCTGTAATATCATTTGCTTGCAAATAATTTTTTGCCAGCATCATAATGTAATTATTAATTGATGGAATTACTGGTTCTAAACTATATTCTTTTTTTATATGACCTGCTAATTTGCCGTTGAACTTTTCAACATTTTTGTCATCTTCTTTAATTTTATTAATTTGATTAATAATAATATCCATCAATTTTTGAGGAACTTTATCATACATAACTGTTGGATTTCCAAAAGAAAACATATAGCTAGCTTCTGGATTTTTATGAAGATCTTTAATAAAATCGTACCTTTTTGGATCTTGCACGTTATTATACTCCTACCATTGTATTTAAAATAATCATATGATGGTTTAGTGAAATGATTTTTTAGTGCAAGATATTCTTTATAGCAGTCAAATGCTGACATCATCTTACATACACGTCTAGTGTCTCAAGGAAAAATTTCTTCAACTTCTTATCAAACGATTCTTTGTTTAGAGTCATATAATCAGTGTAAAGATCGGCAATACTCGAATTATTACCAGTATTACTTAATACTTGATAATTACGACTCTCAATTTCTTTGATCAATTCATCATCATCGAAGTCTTCAAGATCTGGATCATCCACCCAAACATCTGTATTTACATATGGCATATCAGACTCCTCAAAATGGTAGCTTCGCGCCACCCTTTAAATAATTTAAATTCTCTGCATCAGCTTGTAGCTTAGATTTAATTACAGGATCTTTTTTAATGATGTTAGCAATAACTTCAATATCGAGATTATTTTTTTCACACCATGTCGTAATAGCATCAATATAATCTACATCGTTATTATGTATCTTTTCAATTTCAGAATTAAACGTATTAGAATCAAAAACGAATTTCATAATATATCCTATGTTTGAGGAAATGGTGGACCGAGCAGGACTCGAACCTGCAACCAATCCGTGTATTTGGTGGACCGAGTAGGATTCGAACCTACGATCGCACTGTTATGAGCAGTGAGCCTTACCGCTTGGCTATCAGTCCGAAAATTGGCGATCACCAAGGGACTCGAACCCCTAACCTAGAGAGTAGAAATCTCTTGCTCTTCCAGTTGAGCTAGGTGACCAATTTGAATTGAAGTGAGCCCGTTCTGTTTCGAGGTGGAACCCATACCCAAGAGATTAAGCCGCTAGGCGCATCTCAAGAAGTGAATTATCGTTTGCAGATAATTTATTTATGCTATTGTCTCGATCTTGTCTTTATTACACCAGTCGATCCTATTTCGCCCCCATCAAAGATACACCGTCCTTACGACGCCCCAAATTAATTGGCTCTAGCAGTTAAGAACGACTCAGCGGTCTTATCCAGTGTATCCGTGGTGGAGGCGGTGGGTACTGCCCCCACGTCCTCAGTGTCTATTCCACATGATGTCATCAACATCAGCATATTCTATTTATACCGTATATTAGATCATTAGTCAAGTCTTTTCTTTCCAGTTATGACCAATGTAATATTCCATCATGATCTCTATACCTTTAATCCAATGATCAGTATCATTTAGATCTTCGAGTTCATATTGGGCTAGTGGTTCTTTGTTTAGTTTTTCAGTAAGCTGTTGTTTTTGTTGCAACAATCCACGATAATCCTGAAGTAAGGTTTGCTGAAAAATTTTATCAATCGTTTCAACATCAATATCAATTAGCATTTTTAAACTCCAGTTTATCTTTGTTAACTATGAATTCTACAATATTGTAATCGTCAAACTGATCGCCACCATATCGAAAATAATCTCTGCCACCATCAACGAAAGCACCATTACCAGCATCGCGATAATCATGACGATAACGAGAATAGGTAACAGTACCTTCAGTCTCTAAACCTTTGAACGCTACGCCATCAACAGCCGATAAACCATTAGCGATCATAAACTGATTGGTGTCATCAATATAAAGAGCGAAATAGTTTGAACCTTCTGGATGTGCAGTTTCCGTATAGAAGATAGCTGCTGGAAAGTTAGCCCAACCACCATTACGATCCTTAGCACAAGTTTCTAGTACATAGGTAGCCTTGTAATGTTTTTCGATATTTTTGATTTTTTCCTCAGTAAGAAAAGAACATTTAGTATCGACAGTCAAACTATTTCTATCAGTAACTAACTTACGCTTGTTCATCATCATTCTCCAATTCTTTTACCAACTCAATAGCCAAATTTTTCCACCAGTTGCGTTGGATCTCAATCTTTTCGTAACTGAGCTCCAATTGCTCATTTGCTATCATTGTAGTAAAGATTTCAAATTTTTGCAACCGATCATTTTCTTTTTCAATATTTTCAGCGTATAAACCAGCAAATTTGTTTCGAGTTTCGAGCACAAGTATTTCACGTTCTTTATCAGCTATCGTCTGCTTCATCTCCATAATCCCACCTGGACCTGTTTCCAGTTGACTGATACGTCTATTAGCAAGATGCAGTCTTCTCTCATTAATAGGAAGATATTCTAACCAAGAATCGATTGTTTCTTTTTCAGTTTGCATCTTTCACCTTTGTAAATGTTTCAATACGACGATCGATATATTCATCTAAATGCATCTTAAATTTTTCTTTGGCTAGTGGTAAAATATTAGCACGGATATTATCCGCCTGTCTCCACTCACCTTCATCATTATGGTGCCACTCATCATCTAGAGTGTCGATAAGTTTCTCTAGGGAGTTAACGAGATCTTCGATAATGTCTGAGCTTTTCCTAGTCATTTAATCACCTTTAGAATAATAGTGTTTTCATTTATACGACCATTAGCTTCACCAGTCATCTCTTCAATCATCTTACGTAGAACGATTTTACCACCAGTCAACACAGCCTGTAATTTCTCAGATGTTTTACGACCAATCTTTATGGATTTAGAATTATCGCTATTATAAGACACCAAACTAGTACCACGGACGTTAATACCATTCCTACCATCAGCAACAAAAACGCTGAGAAGATTGTATTTGGTGTTAAAAGTCCAGACTGTTTGGGCTCCGAGGATTGATTCTGGATTGATGGAGGTAAGTTTGTGTTCATTGCTTTCTTTCTGATATTTGAAATTCTTCAAGATCTTTTCTACAGAAGGTGCTTTGGTCTTACGTGGAGCTCGTGCTTTCTTAGTGTTGCCATTATAACGATGAGCATCCTCTAGCATCTTACCAAGGAGCTCTATACGGCTCTTAAGACCTTTCTTACCGTAGTGCTTATAACCTTCTAGAAGCTGCTCGTCTTTACCTTCAAAAGCATGAACCAACTCCATCAGAACAGGAGTATAATATTCTAGGATCTTAGCAGCGTACATAGCAGGAATCTCTTTTTTCTTTAACCAATCATATAAAGAAAACTCTTCATCCTTATCCAGCATCTCTTCGATATCACCGATAATATCATATCCTTTTTCTTTGATACGGTCTTGAATCGATGGCTTCTCGGCGACAGCCGATTTTTTCTCTACCTCCACATGAGTAAATGATTCTGTCAAAAACTCGTTTATCTGAGAGTCCCAGCCGAAGGACTGAGCGGCTAGAGGAGCGATAGAGGACATCCTAGAAAGCCAGCAAGCGGTGAGCGGTAGCCATGTATCCGAAACCTTCTTGAGCCTCTGCAAGTCCTCTAAACGATTGTGTGCAGCAAGGTAAGAAGCCATATACTCGCGAGCCTCCTCCTTGCTGCACATGGCATTGTACCAGTTGATCGATCGGATCGTGGACTTTCCGATCTGCGTAGCCATAGGTTCATCACCAAGATACTTCACATTCACAAGGTACTGTTCGCTACGAGTTTTACGAACAGGCTTTGGTTTGCTACGCTTAATCAACTTTGGTCGCTGTGCCATTCTTTACCCTTTCCAGGTATCCATAAAAAGTAGTATAGCTTTATCATCGATATGTTTAGAAAGATTCTTTAAATCTTCTAAATTCTCGATCTTATCAATAGCCTCGTATATACGGAGCATAGCCCCATCATTACCAGCCGAAGCTTCTCGCCATGCGAAACGATAGCCAAACTGTTTAGTCATCTCGGCATGAATAGCATCTTCTAGAGTGCCTTCACTACCAATCTCAGTAAACAGATAACGTACACAAACATCCTCACGACCGTAATTGTTATGCCTCATGTAATTACAACAATTATGTTTACCGATTTTGATTCCATAAACACGATCAAAGATATTAGTGCTCTTACCAATATAACCTATATTAGCGTCTATTAGATTATTAGTCAAGTTATTTTTATGTATAATTTGATAGACACCATGAGCACCATATTGTTCTACCAGATCAGTGTACCGTTTATTGGCACGACCCACAGCATCAACTAGTGGTTGCCAATCAGTTTTTGTTTTAATTAATTTCGTAAAATCAAGTGGCTTGATCATTTCATTCATCGCAAGCAGCATCCTTTAATGTATCTAATTCTTTTGATAGTTCGCGGATCTTAGTTTGTATGGATAAATCACCAAGCTGTAGAGATAATTCCCATAGCTCTTCTAGGACTTCTTCCATATACAGTATCATTTCAATACGAGGAACTTGTTGTAAAATCATTAAAAACCATCCAATGCATTAAGAGCCATAATTTTAATGTCAATGCTTTTGCTTAACCAACTATCGTCACCCGAAGCACGCTCGTTAATTTCATTCAACGCATTACGATACCGCATTGCTCGTTCAGTATCTTTGGCGTTGTCTATGGCTAATGATGCCATACGGTCACAGTCTTTGCGCAATCGTTCAATCTCGTCGGCGGCTTCTTCTGAAATGTCAGCGGCATCATTTGGATAATATATGAAATCCAATTTCCGCAACCGTTCAACAATATCCATCACTCACTCCTCAAAAACAGAAAACGATCTTGGCTATCAAAATTACGCATATGACACCCAAGCCCAAGCCAATAACTGCACCAAACATAATTTTAAATGGACTCATAAAATCATCCATCACCACTGCACCACCCCATCTACAACGATATGCTCACGCCACCGAGAACCATCCATGTTTTCCCATAGTGCCCAGACATCATTGTCTCTATAATAATACCTGATGAGCATTCTCATATTAGTATCCATCACGCAGTCTTTCGCCATGCAAGAATATCTCTGCCCATTAAAGGCATAGTGCCGATATAGAAGTTCTCGTCGATCCGACCATCAGTGTACATGACATCAATATACTCAACTTCGCGAGGGATCGGTTCGTCGGCGCTCCACAGACGCTGTTGTTCTGGTACGTGCACCTTTGCGACTACGCTCTCGAGCCACTTGTATTTGGTCTCGAGATCGCTCAGACGCTTCTCAATTCCCGTGTTCATCATGCAGCCTCCGCCATTTCAATAGCAGTTTCCAATGCCTTCGTCTTTAGACTCTTATGGAAACCATACCATGCAGAGGAAAGCCGATTATCAGCATTACGACCCATGAGATGATCCGTTACATAAGTGACCGAGTTAAATGCTTGCCACCACGTTCCAGGAGCGTACTCAGTTCCAGGCTGTGCATAAAGAGCCTCCATTGCAAGACCTGCATTTTTAGACACAGTCTTTTTCTTGTTCTCATTTGAACCCGTTACAGGGAATACACGGCAGAAGTAGTCAACAATGTTTTCATCATTGTAACGCTTCGAACCGAGGAACTGTGCCATTTCCTTATAGGTTGCCAGCTTGTCCTTCGCAACACCCAACATCTCCTTGACGTTATCACCATTGAAGACCTTACGGTGAGAGATCTTCGCCATACGATCTACCTTGGAACTAAGAGCCAATGTCAACGTGTTATTGCACACGGTACGAATCGGAGTGAACCGAACGTCTGTGGAATAACCATACTTATGGAAGTTCGAGAACAGCAAGTAGGCATCAACCTTGTCGCCCTTGAAGAGCTCGAATGATTCCTTCACCTTGGCCAATCCCCAGACGATCTTACCGTCCTGCAGCGAACCAGCGGTATGCATTTCCATATCACCAGCTGCTACGAAGTCGTTAAAGAACTCGAATGCTTCCTGATTCTGTACAGGGTTCCAATCATCGGACACGACATCCAAGATCGCATTATCGCGAGAACGCACCAATGCACTCTGGCCAATAGCGACCTGTTCACCAGCTACTGTGGCGAATGCTGGGATCTTATCGACCGTCCAATCAAGTCCTGCAGTTTCCAACATCTGGGCTGGAGTCAAATCATTAGGAACTCGAGTACCGAGACCATGCCAAGGAACATCCCCTGCATAAGCCATCTGTGCGACACCATTAAGCATTTCAATATTGTGAGCCATCATTTTCTCCTGTTTGGCAAATCATCATATTATTATATTACGTCTGTTTTGACATTAAGTCAAATTGTTTTTTTATGTACAACTGGCAATGTACGAGCACGCTCAATGCACGAATCACGTGAAAATACCTTACCATTTTCACCACCCTGATCGCACTGTGAAACGATCTCCTTCAACATGGAAGCCATTTCCTTAATTGCCACCATAGCTGCAATGCTAACAATATCATCCCGATCGTCCAATGCTTCCAACAAATCATCGATATTTACCTGATTAAACATTATGCAACCTCCTTCAAATCCATAGCCTGTACCGACTCAACATACCTCAATGCTGTATAGGCTGAAACACTAGCACGAACCATACGACCTTCGGCAGTAGGGAATGCTGTCAGATGAAACCCACCAGTCGAGAGGCTGATATCTGAATCCATTTTATATGCCAGTGACTCCATCCAATAACGGAGACCTTGCCAATCATCGAACATGTCATGCACGGATGGGTTCATGGCATATACTGCTTTGGCAGTGCGTTCGAAATCGTAGTTGTCAATCCTAATCATATCGTTTCCTTTTTCGTTAATCATCATATTATCAGTATAGCCCACATTTGTTATAAAGTCAAGGAAAAAAGACGATTGAAATCATTGAGTTTTTTCTAGCAGAATTCTGTGATGTCGAGTTAGATTCGCGATGAAATTGACCGGAATATTCTTCTCGGTCACATTGTGGAATAGTCCAGACAGATACAGCCTGTAGTCCAGATTCTTCGCCCGACAATAGGCTGACACGAGTGGAAGGAGCTCCATTAGACGAGCCCCAACTCTTTGTGGAGGAACTTCGGCACAAACGACCGTGCGTCCTCAGCTTCCAGTGCAGCCTCGAAGTCTGCCATTTCTTTAAGACGCTTCATGTCTGCAGTAGATGCATCATGCTTCGGCTTACCTAGATTACCACCAACGAATTTCATTAGGTTGAGATTCTTTTCCTTGATGGCATCGTTACCACGCTTTGTCAGCTTCTCGGTGCCAGCCAATAGCTTCTCGATCTGTGTCTTGCCTTTGACTTCTTTTGTCTTGGCTACCTTCACACCACGATCCTTGGCATGTTCTGGCATTCCATAGTGCTTGAACGAACGCTTCGCACGAGCAAGTGTGTATCCTAATCCTTCAGCAATCAGCTGGCAGACTTCAATATCGGGCTTACCTTCATTGGCTTTCATGATAGAAAGGATGTGTGCTTTCTTCGAGCCCCAAACTTGTGTAACCATTTCCGTATTCCTTTTCCTGTTCACAATATGATTATAACGTAGATGCTGTTGTAAGTCAAGCACAATCTTATGCAGCTTCCAACATATCGAGTGGGACGTTGTAGGAGATTGTGTTGGGAACTCGACGCATCTTGGAGTCATATGCAACACCTGAGACGTTACATTCCACGACAGCTTTCTTTACCTTCATGGACTTGATGACACCCTGATAGGTAACACCTCGCGAGGAGAACTTCACGTTCTGACCGACATCAAGAGCACGCTTGGCTTTGCGAGCTAGCTCTGCACGCCGATACTTAATGGCTGCGATAACACGACTAATATCATCATGAGTAGCATCGAGCGAAACGAATTTAAGGGTGGAGTGAATATCAGTCATTTGCATTTTCCCATTGTACGGACATAACATAAACATATAGATCGTTCAAAGCTACCTGTGCAGCTCCGACTTTTTCTTTTACCTTCTCGTAGGCCAAGGCATCGTCGGTCAGCGACCATTCTACCTTCCGCTCGAGTACGTACTGCATTTCCTCGATAGTGGCGAGGACAGCATCGTATTCTAAATTTGTCATTCAGTTATCTTTCTTCAGTAGAGTAATTAAGTGCTCGAGAAATTTAATCTCGTCGTCGATGCGAGCGAGCTCCGAATGCATATAGGCACTCTCCAAGAGCTCGTCCCTAGCCTGTTTTAATGTACCAAGCCGAAAGCTGGTATAGAGCACAGGATCGGCATTCAAGATGTTGCCGATGGCGGCATCAAGTTTCAAATCGGTCATTCGTAGTTCCTTATTCATCATCATATTATCAGTATAGCCCACATTTGTTATAAAGTCAAGGAGAATCTTCCGTTGAAATCGTTGAGGAATTTCCTAAGTCCTTGAAATGATTGAAGAACAAAGTTTCATCAATGGGTTAGCAGTCGGCGTCGTAATCGTGCCACTCCTGATACTCGGTCGGACCATGGTCATAGCCATCGTCCATATCCGTTTCCTCATCCTGAGCTTTCGTTTCGATTACTATTGCACCGAAGTGAAGATCGCCACCATCTTCGAAGACAGCGAAATCTGAATTAAAATCAAACGTGCGACCCATTGCTTCTTGCATATCTGGACCATCCCACTTCATGATACCGATAGTACCAGAGTCGACCCAATATGAATTGTGGTCGAGATCGTAATACGTACCATCGCCATAGGCAGTGTCCAAGATGACATACTGACGTCCATCAGACAGTTTATGAACCTTGCCATCGATATTGTCAATCATCTCGTCCCAGAGCTGATTATCGCGATAGCAGAGATCACCGATAAGATATTTACCAGCAGGTAGTGTAATTGTATTAATCATAGAACTTCTCCTCACGAGCTTCATCAATTAATTCCCAACAGGCAGCGAACAGATCGCCATCCTGATATAACTGCCACACATGACCGTGCTGATCTGTGTAACGAGCAGTCGAGATCACATCATCCCAAGCTTCCCAATAGTGCTCATGATCGGGACCACTCCTAAGAATCGTACGATCCTCTTCTGAGATGCCCTCCCACTCGTATCCATCAGCGAAGATCTTCGGGATATAGATGCCCATCGCATCTGTTATAATAAGATCCATACCACGCATTATTTCTTCTCCATTACAAATTCCAATATGGCGCACATAGCGAGTACGCCGAAGCCCACCTCGATCCAGGGAGCATATACAAAGAACACGACATCAAGACCGTGACCGAGGCGAGTAACCGTATCTAACATTTTTGTTTCCTTATCAAATATCATATTATCATCATACCTGACTTTTGTTATAAAGTCAAGGAAAAAAGACGATTGAAATCATTGACCAAATTCGTTCCGGCAGACTTTGCGGGAATATTCACGACCATAGACGTCCTGAATGAGCACCCAGCGGCATCGCGTAACGTATTGATCTTCATCATACATCGGGTCGTTATACATTGGCGCTGGCATATACTGGCGCTGTGGATACTGGCGTTGCTGATTAAGCATACCGCCGAGAATCATGCCGCCGATTAAACCACCGATCAGCGCACCTCCATTATCGCTCTGACCGCCATTAAACTGGCGATGGTGATAGCGTTCACCACCCTCGGCGTGGGCGGCAGAGACGGTTACCGAGAGAGCGAGAGTAGCGGCGATTAGAGTCTTAAACATTTTTGTTTCCTTATCAAACATCATATTATCATATTAACCTAGAATTTTCAAAAAGTCAAGCAAAAAAGACGATTGAAATCGTTGAGGAATTTCGCTTCAACCAATTAAGTGTTTGAAATGATTAGGTAATAAAAATTGCTATAGCTGAAATTATTTTTTATACCGATCCACATCAGAGGGAAAAAGTGACAAAAATCGAGTCATATCCCTAGTCATGTATTCCCAACTATATCCATTGAATAGATATAGATACTCAGCATCAGAATCTTTGAACTCTGCAATCAGTTCTTCCACGTTATTATGAACTACTGGACGTTCACTTGGGTTGTGTGGAATATACTGTATCTCTGTTTCCAAAGAAGATATATATCCGCACTCAATCAGATCTTCTACTTTATCGATAGTAGTATAGTGATGGAGCAAAGTATGTCCGACACCTGTAAGATATCCATCGAAGTGCACTCGCATAGCTAATACTTCTGATGTATTATCGAAGGCGACCATTGATCTTGTAGACATTGTATAATCCTTAGTTAGTTGTTAAATTAAGTTGACCTCTAGATTCACCATCATCATCGATAAAGTCAATTGCTTCACCATCATGGATAATAGTCAATCCTGCGACCTCATCATAGTAAATCATGGGGTCGGCGGAATCACAACCAGAGAACGCATACCAATCGTTTTGGGTGAATGGTTTGAAGTCGGCTTTGGCGAGCAGAGCCAACGCTTGGGACATAGTCAACATGGTCATTTTCGTTTCCTTATTCATCATCATATTATCAGTATAGCGGGAATTTGTTATAAAGTCAAGCGAAATCTTCCCTTGATATCATTGAAGAATTTCGGTCGTGTCCGATAAGTCATTGATATCACTGGAGAATAAATCTTGCTATAGCTGAAAAATAGTTTTTACATTAACAACCACCGATAAGCCATTGGCACCAGACAGAGCCAGCCAGAGCCACCGATATAACGAAAAAAAAGAGCCCATCACAGAGCTCTTCCTTATCGCGTCGATTAAATTAAATAGGATTTAAATCCCATTACTTTTACTAATGTATTGACTAATCGATTAGATCTATTAATGAGTAGGTAATTACTATACTATACTATTAACCTATAGAGAGACTAGTATATATTTACAAAGCTAGAGTAATCGATTAGTTTTTTATTATACATCAGTTAGTCTTTACATTACTCAGTCAGTTTTAGTTGATTAGCTTATTGGTTTTTGGCTTATTGTTTAATCGATAATATTAGGATCAGTACTAACTAACATCAGTTCCATATCTTTAGTATAGTATCCCATTGCATCAAGCATCATTTTAATATTATCTAGTACATCAGGCAATGGTTTAGCAGTTGCATCAAACGAGTAACTCCAGTTAGTATCACTACGATCATTTACTTCAGTATAGAATGATAGGTTTACATTAGTCTTATGAATATTCATTTGTATTATCCTTATTATTAGTATTATCAGTCATTAGATTTACTAATGAATTGGTCATTATATTGTGACAGATCAAACTCATTACTAATAGTCAGACCATGATTACATAATGTTGCATAAGCATCGAGTCCAAATCCTAGACGTTCATAGATTAGATATCGGTAACTACCACCCTGCATTGCATGTTCTACTATATGTTTCATTACCCATTCAGTAACAAGTAATTTAGTTTCATAGTCAACATCATCGATAGTCATAACAATCCTGCATCTTTCATTAGGTTATTATAGATCTCATTGACTCTATTAGGATTCATCATTCCTTTACTATATCTCATTACAGTATCAAAGAATTCCTTCTGAGTCATTGTATATACAGATAATGGAAACTGAGTCAATACCTCACCAATCACTTTATATTCATTGGCCAATGGAGTAACTGCATAAGGTAGCTTAGTCATGTTCCCCACTTCCTACCTAATACTCTAGCACTATACAGTAATATCAGTCATTAGATTTACTAATGAATTGGTCAGATTGCAATATGCTCTGCAAATTCAACAGCTAACTCTTCATGCGTATCTACATTACACTCTATATCCATTGATGAATACTCTATTCCATCAGGTTTCTTATAGGTTACTCTGGTAATGTTTTTACCCATACGTCTTACCGATACTGCATTAATGTTTTGCCAATCGATTACTACACTACAGTTTAAATGACTAGAGTATAGTTGTTCTATTAAGCTATCAATCTGTTGGTTAAGCTGGTCAATCCTTAATGTCTTATAATCTAGTTGTTTTACTAGACTATTCGCTTGGCTCTTTAGTTCTGCAATCTGTTGGTTAAGTTGCTTATTGTTACTATCAAACATAATGTGGTTCTCCTATCACTATAATCAGTATACTCTATTGTTAATTAAATGTCAAGAGGTAAATATGGTTCTCATCTTATCAAAGTAATCATCAGTACTCTTTACGAATATCTGTGGCTCTTCGTGATCTACAGCAATTACAATTGCTATTTGCTTGATGTCTGTAAGTAGTCTCTCATTAGCCATTGTGGCATAACAAGTAGCCTGAAGGAAATAGCTCTCGATATACTTCTCTTCTTTAAGTCTTTTGGATGTTTTAAAATCAACAATACTCGGCACACCATCAAAGTCGGCTATTAAATCCGTTCTGCCTGCAGTATTAAGACTCTTTGACCATAATGGATACTCTAATCCATATACTGTTGTTATATGTTTATCTAATGCATCACGTATAGGCGCAAATGTAAATAGATTAATTGGCATCTGTCCTTTACGATAGTCTTCACCTAATATATACTTCTCAGCCATATCATGTATAGCTGTGCCTCTGTTTGCTGCCTGAGTAGATATCTTGTTAGCCTCTTCTTCGCCAACCTTCTTACGCCAAGCATCTAATCCGCTCTTGTCTAATTTATTACTCAGAACTGTAGTAACAGATGGGAATACGCCATCGGGAGTTAAATAATGACGCTTCCCATCTATCGTTGTAGTCTGTAACTCAGGTTTATCATATAGTTTTAATGTAATCATAACACCACGTTAAGGTTGTCTTTCATAATAATGTATTCCTTGACTAGAGAAGATCTCACAATATCTTCCTTTTGAAAGTCAATGAACTCGAATGACTTCATCTTTGTAATAACACGCATGAAGTCCATTAGTCCGTTCTTATCACGCTCAAATGTAAAGTCAGTTTGTCTAAAATCACCACACATCATAATCTTGCAGTTCTTACCAATACGAGTAATAACAGAGTCAAGTTCATGACCAGTCATGTTAGCTATTTCATCAACGATAATAATACAATCATTAAGAGTAATACCACGTATGAAAGATGTGGATATAAAATCAACGACATTTTTAGTTTTAAGGTATTCATATGCATCTCCTCTACCGAATAGTTCACTATAGATAGAATAATAAGGTGCTTCGTATACTTTTGCCTTTTCTTTAGAGTTTCCAGGAAGAAACCCCATCTCACGAGTCGGCACTACAGATCTAATGATAATAATCTTCTTGTATCTACTATTAGGTTGTAATACTTCTTTGGTCGCTAGGTAGTTAGCAATAAAACTCTTACCAGTACCAGCAATACCATGAAGTAAAATGTTCTTGCCATTCTCGTATGCTTCAAATGTTTTACGTTGGTTATCAGTTAATGGTTGTATATCTTTTAGAAAAAAGTTTAGTTTTGGGTTATTTTCCTCGATCTTCCCACCCTGTTGTTGTGTTCTTCTTTGTTTACGGGTAAGTCTCTTTTCTGTCATTGGAAATCTTTACTAAAATGTGTTAACAGTGCTCCGTTTAATGCCTCTGTTAGCTTCACGTTTAATCTTCTTCAGTACATCTCTGAAACCTGCATCTGGTTTCTTATGATATCCCGAGATTAATGCTGGAGCATTGTTAACGAGTTGCGTGATGTTTGGGTTAGATAACAAATATTCATCAAGTGCACTAATAGACATGAACTCTTCGAACTCATCACCTGTATCATTATTTAAGAAATTGTAGGTGGGCATTTTCTTCCTCGTATTCTTCCATGTCGAGTAATACATCAATATTTTTAGTTCTTAGAGCACGATCGAATCTTTTTTCTTTATGGCGATCATTAACTGTTTTCTTAGTTTCATAATCTCCATCCATATATTCGCGATCAATAACATTAAAACGCTTCTGCTTAGACTTAGACATATTACTTTGTATTCTCCTGAGGAAATAGATCTGGGAACGCTTGTTTTACAACATCAGCCGTTAGTCCCTTGAACGGTGATTTCTTATCTTTAATAGCAATCAGCATCTTTGCATCAGCAGGTGCTACTGTTTCTAGTAGTTCAACGAACATCGCTTCACGCTTTAGTTGCTTTAGTCCAGGATTTCCACCCTCAACAAAGTGTAATAACTTACGTGCTTCAGCGAACAGTACGTTCTCTTGGTCAACTAGGTCATTTGGTTTATATGGCGCATCGCCTTCTGGCAATAGAAATTTGATACGAGGATCAAATGCTGCCTGAAGAATAGTGCGCAATGCATAGCAATCACTTTCTTTTAGTGAAGCTACCTTTTCTTCGTTCTTCTTGAGCTTACTTACTTTCTCAAGATACTCTGCTATTCCAATTCTCGTACCCATATTATATAATTCCTTCTAATTGTGTAAAAATATACCCTTTAGATTTTTTGTATCCAGACACATTACCTTTTGATAAATTATGTTCTTTGCAAAATTTAGATAAATTTATAATTACTTCCTGAGCGCCATTCGGGAAAGTAACTAACCATTTTTTCATTTTTAGATAATTTGGATTTCTTTCGCCAAGAAAATTATGAGTTCCATTATCTATTCTTTTTTGATTATCTTTACGTACTATTTCTGAAAAATGCTCTTTGTTAACATTCATCCTTTTTAAAATATACAAACAAGCACTGTAATCTTCTTGATTTAAATGTATATTATAATGTTCTTCTAGAGTAACTAATTTTAAATTATCGATATGATTATTTGTATAATCGCCATCAATATGATGAATATCATACAAATTATCTTTTGGTATAGGACCGTAATTGTCTTCCCAAATTTTACGATATTTTTTAGTTTGTCTTCTATTTTTAACCATTAAAATTCTGCGATGTTTTCCATTAGATTCTTTAAACGATTAGCAATGAAGTAGTTCATTAGCTTCTCTTTACCTTTTGGCTTTTGTGTATTATATGATTCCAATACTTTTTCTTTGATCTCTTCAGGAATCATAGTAAGATCAATCAACTGCTTGTTACGCATATAATTACGCTTCAGCTTATCGTCAATGCCATTCTCGATAATAGTTTGCATCTTCTTTTGTGTTAGTGGCTTCTGACGCTCACCAACGACGAAACAGTTATCATTCGATAGTACGTTTGGTACACCATCGCCAGAGTCTCCCTTAAGAATATGTTCTTGAAGATATGCTTCTGGCATCTCGTGTTGAATGTATCTCTTACGTACAGGATCGTATTGCTTGACGTTATCGTACTTATGTAGCTGGATAAAGTCTTTATCGCCAGAAAGAATAAGAATATTCTGTGCTGGGAACTCACTATGCTCTACTACAAGAGTTGCAATAATGTCGTCAGCTTCCGCTGATTCGATATCAATAACTCTGTATGGGAAATACTCTTTGAGTTCAGCACGAATCTTATTCATGCATTCGAAAATAGACTGCCAGTTAAGTTCAGACTGTTCAATGTTCTTTTTGCGATTGGCTTTGTAATATGGGAAAACTTGTTTACGCCAGTAATTTTTGTTATCACAAGCAATAATCATTTCGCCATACTCATCGGCGAACTTCTGTTTATATGATCTCAAAGCATTAAGGACCATATGGCGAACCATATTTTCTTCTAACTGAGCATTAGTATGATTACCTAATTGCATCATTAGATTAGATAACATGACCTGATTCAGATCAACGATAATAATTGTAGCCTCCTACCATAATGTAAATTATTCAACTTCGGTTTTAGTTTGCATCGATATACTTATATTCTCAGATATTTTGAATGCACCTTCTTCTTCTTCATCAGGTACAAACATATGTTCAGCTAGCATTGTAAGTGGATGAAATATTCCGTGGTGTTTGCATAACATAGACTTTAATGATTCAACAACAAGTGCACCATCTTTGATATACGGATCGACTTCATCTTCATCAGTACCAAAATCAAATCCAGCAACCGCTAGACTCGAAAAGAGATTATGTAATACGGGAAGCAATGTTTCTTGGATATGAACCAATTTTAAATCTTCCATACGCTCTTCAATTTCTCCGAGGTCATTTGGTACAAATTTATCATTTGTATTTTTTTTCGGAAACTGTATCACATTATCCATTATAACTTCCTTATTCTAATAAGTCAACTCTTTTATTTATGTTAACAGTTAGATAATAAACGGCTGCCATAATTGGTAAATTTAAAGTCGTACACTTTACACTCAGTCTCTTTGGTCACAGCTTCTATAACTTGTTCACGTTTATCTGGTGCAACATAAAATACAAAGAAACCACCACCGCCAGCACCAAGTAGTTTGCCACCAAGAGCACCAGCATCAATAGCTTTTGAATATACAAAGTCAAAATAGTACTGAGAGATTTCTCCGACGACACTTTTCTTATCCATCCAAGCATCATGAAGTAATGCACCAAAATCGTCGATCTTGCCATCGGTAATGTAACCAGCTGCAGTATATGCTTTATCACGACTACGTTTAACCATATTGAACTTATTAACATCAAGCATAGCCGCTGCTTGCTTCTGCAGAATACTATTAGCTGAACGAGACTTACCGCTGTATACGAGCAATAGGTTTTCTTGTAGTTTATCGATATTGTGTTGCTGATATGCGAATGATTTAACATTTACTGTATCGTTTGTATTAAACTCAAACAGGTTCATTCCACCATAAGCTGCAGCATATTGGTCTTGCTTACCTACTGGGTAGCCACATAGGTTACGTTCAATATTATATGCTGTTTGTGCTAGTAGTTCTGGTGTTAATAGGTCAGCAGTTTCCTGTAAACTAGCAAGCGCATGAATCAATCCAGTTGTAAATGCTGATGATGAACCAAGACCTGAACCTTTTGCGATAATATCAGAAATAGAAGCGATGGTTATTTCTTTATCAATGCCTACTAGCTTTAATGTTTCACGAGTGATAGAATGTTGCATATCGCTAACATCTTCTACTTGCGATACTTCATCATACATTGTTTTAATACCAATGTGCTGAGTTTTATGTACAGCAATGTAAATGCATTTATCAATGGTTGCTGATAATGCTGCGCCAGCCTCCTGATTAAAGAAGGCTGGCATATCACTACCACCACTAAAGAAACTAATACGAAGTGGGGTCTTTGTAATGATCATAATTAATGAGTCCTGTAAACGAATCGTTGTTCTGGTTTACCACGTTTTTCTGGTGGATATTGTTTAACCAAGTCAGTAAGCATCATAGTCCATTGTGTTTTAATCTTATCGATATTATAACGGCTATCAACGAATGCTTTGTTGAAACTGATCATAGGAATATGATTGCCACTACGAACAAAGTCAACTGCACTGGTCAAGTGTCTGTAGAATACATCGGCATGAATTGTTTTATTCTGTACGTCACCTTGGTACATAACATTCAAGCCACCAGATGTTTCAGGTAGTGCGCCATAATTAGGATGAACACAAACCATACCAGCTGACATAGATTCAAGCATTGCACGACAGCTAGTCTCAAGCCAGATATTAGGATATGCTAGAATGTGGCAAGTATTAAGATGCGCTTTCAAATCAGCGTTTGGTACAAAACCATGATAGGTCATCTGTGGATGTTTACGAACACGTTCATATAACGGTTCAAACTGTTTGTCGTAATCATCCCAGCCATAGATCTTAAAGCTGGAGAATACATCAAGATGAATGTTAGGATCAGTTTCTGCCATCTTTTCAAATACAGGAAGAAGAATATCCAAACCACGTTGAGGAGTTGATGTATAAGCAAGACGGATAGTACTATCATCTTTCATAGTAAATACATCATTCGGTGCTGGGTCGATACCAGACTCGAGAACAATAGACTTCTGGTCATATGATACGCCATGAATCAACTGGTAGCGTGTATACTGCCAGTCGCTAATGAATACAAACTTATGAAAGCTATCACGGAACTCTTGTGTTTGAATCTTCTTTGACTCTGGATCTTCTGGTAGGTCATGGCACCAAAACAAACGAATCTTAGTCATATCAAGTTCACGTGGTCGCGAACAAACAATCTGAAAGTTATCAAGTAACTCTTGGTCAATTAGGTCACCAAGTCTACGCTTCGCTAGTTCTGTGCCACCGTTTGCATTTTGTGATATTTCGTTCTCTTCGAATCCGCTCATAGTTTAAATCCACTTGCTGCTGCATCATTAAAAAACATCTGACAGGTTTCTTTCGAAAACAATGTCAAATCTTTACCGAAACCTTTTACCTTTTTAATTAGGTCAGGTGTCATGGTGATAATATCTACGTTGCTTGACTCTGCCTCGATATAGCTGTATGCTTGACGAGAACTAGCCCAAAGGAACTCGATATTTTCTTTTTTATTATAGAAAAAAGAATCATCGAAAATACTTAATGCATCGTATCCAGCATCGTTAATACGTCCAGCAAAAATAGAAATGATGGCTGGCGTTACATCACTCAACGCATCAACAATTTCTTTTACCTGTTCAAAGGTAAAGACAGCTGTTACGTTTAGCTTAATGCCTTCATTGCTTAATTGATTGATGATCGGTGCAGTACTATTACCATCAGTATGCATTACTGGAATCTTTACATAAACAGAATAATCAGCATCCTTACCCCACGAATCAATCAAACGAGCCTGACGAAGAATCTCTGCTGGTTCGTCAGCAAATACTTCAAGACTCAAACAAGTTTCTGGGCGATTAGTTTTAAGATATTCAATTGCTTCTTTAGCAAAACCTTCGTAATCAGTAATGCCAGCTTGCTTCATCAATGTAGGATTGGTAGTGAATCCACTAATCTCTAAATCAGCAGCTGCTTTCTTGATGCCTTCCATATCAGCACCATCAGCGTATAACTTAATCATTTATTCAAACTCCATATTAAAGAACATGCTCTATATACATTTTCGGCTTCATAGTCTGGTTGGATATGTTTATATTCTTCTGGGCACTCATACTCATCGAATATACCCTCTTTTACCCAAATAGTTTTTATACCAGCATCGTAACCACAGACAACATCACGCCAACGGTCACCAATGAAGAAACTCTCACTTTTATCTATTTTATATGTTTCTACGAAAAAGTCAACCATCCCTGTACTTGGTTTATAATAATTAGATTGACGAGTTCTTGCCGAAAGAACATCATCAAAACCAAAATACGTTTTATATAGTCTCATCATTTCATCATGAAACTCATCGGTAACTTCAGGATCTGGTTGATTGGTGACCATGAATGTTTTATAGCCGAGATCTTGAATTTGGAGAATGGCTTGCTTGGCTCCATCAAAGAATACTACTTCTTTCATATTCCAAGCACCATGGCTACCAACCATAGGTGAAAGAACGCCATCCTTATCAAAGAAAACTGCTTTTACCATTTCGTTGCATTAACCTGTAGATCAGGATGTGATACAAGACAATGCCAAATAACAGCTTGAAATGCTTCTGAGTGTGGAGTTATACGAGAATCATTTACATTAGGAACAACGATACAATAATCGCTATTCTCAGCTGCATAACCATCTGGTTTACCTACAATGCTTAGGACAGTTGCATTTTGTTCTTTTGCATATTTGATTGCATTGATAAGACCAACTGATACATTTTTTTCTTCATTGCCACCACCGACAGAAAGAACAAAAATAGTATCATTGAAATTAAGTTTGCTTACTTCAAGATATCCTCTGAAGAACGTATCAAAACCTTCATCGTTTGTCCGAGCAGTGAGCTCGCTGGTATTATCTGTTGGTGCATATGCCTCAATACGGCAAAGTTTGCGGAGGTCATTAACCATATGGGAAGCATTACCTGCAGAGCCACCAACTCCGAGTACGAATACTCTTCCTCCCTCGTTTTTAGTTTCATTTAGTACCTTTACTAAAAATTCGATCTCATCTGGTTCGATTTGAGATGCAATACCTATTACTTCATTAAAATAGTCTTCAACAAAATTCATCATATCCTCATTTGTTTATGGTACCACCAGAAGCGACACCAAACTCTAATATCATTCCTTCTTTTAAACGAGAATCATGTAAATGATCTTCGAATCCTCTATGAGGAGCATCTGATATTCTACTGTCGAGTTCAGTCATCAACTGTTACTTCTGTATATTGTTGTTCAACAGGAGTTGCATCAGGTGCTTGACGTTCTAGGAAGCCAACTTTATAGTTAGTACAACCGAAGTACTTAATAGCAAGCTCAATAACTTTTGCTGGGTCGAATGTTTTACATGAAAATACGTCCATATAAAATACGCCATCAGCTGGTACAAAGTGTGCACAAATGTTAGAAGTTTCAATCAACTGTACAAGAGTGTAGCCTTCCTTGTTACCTGAACCGAAACGAACGATCTGTGGTTCACCATAAGCGACCATATCAATATCAGTAACAAGTTGCTTTGTAAAAGCATAGATGTTATCATGGCTGTCAATAAGCTCTGCAGCTGCGCCAGAAGCATCAAAAATCAAATGGTATCCCCAGTAATCAGACATTTTCTTTCTCTCCTAGTTTTGTAATAAAATTTAATTTCTTTTCAGTTTCCCAATCTTTAAGATAATCATTATCTTCATCGAAAATCTTAAGGTATTCTTCTTCAGTAATCTCGCGATAAGAACTGATTTGCTCACCAATATGTAACTGGCTAAACTCAATTGCTTCCTGCATAACTACTGTATCGAGAGCATGCTCAAGCACATCTTCGACTTCTACAACATAACGCATGCGATGCGAACTGATCGCATCTACCAATACTAATTTTTTCATGCGTAGTTTGGTAAAATTTGTACGTAGTGAACAGAATCAATACGGAAAGAACGCCAACCACCAACTTCAATATCCCATGCGGCGATAACGTCTAAATTTTCTGGCTTCTTATGCTGCTCTTCTAGATGACCAAAATCTGTTTTCGGTGGGCAGTATTCAGGCATCAATGTGCATTTCATAAGACGTTTCGTACCATCGACTTTATCGAATGACACTTCAATAACATTAAATTTAAGATCTTTAAGAATTTCTTCTCGTTTGTATAGTGGATTGGTCATGATGTAATTGCCTCGTTCAATAGTTGTTTCGTATCATTGTTGGTTTCATTAATCTTTTCTATTAATTGAGTATAGCCTCCAATGTGAAATCCGTCAAGGACTATTATTGGATAAGATTTTGCATTTGGAAATTTATCCATAATAATTTCTCGAGTAAAATGCTCGTTTAGTTTAAACTCTGAAAAATTGATATTATTTGTTTTTAAGACGTGTTTTGCCTTTGTACAGTAAGGGCAATCTGGTTTTGTGTATACTTCAACCAATCCTATACTCATAATCTTTCACTCCAATATTTAATTTTATGTTCTTTATTATCAGGATCGTAACCAAGTTTAAACATATCATTACGAACTAACATTTCTAATTCACTGTAAATCATAACTTTCATTACAAACTTAACTCCTGATCTTTTATAGAGGTTTCATATTTATTCATCTTATCGAGGTATCCACGGTTACGAAGTTCTTTAAATACAAGATTTTCAAAACCAAACTCACCGCCAACAGCAATGGATGCTGCTCTCATATCAGCTATCTTTTTCTTTAGGTCTTTAAATGCCGATAGATCCATTTTGTGTTTAATCATATCGTCAATCATATGGGTATAGAACAAAACTTTCTTTTTTAGATTTTTATCGTTTTTAAAATCTAAATTTTCTAAATTTGGTTTCTGTATCCATTTGTTGTTTTTTAAACTGAATACGCCTTGACCTTTAGCATAACCACCTTCAGAGTCTTGAGCGTAAGGTTCAATAGGGTAGCCCAATATTGTTATATCGTGTGTAAGAGTCCATAGAACTTTTTTGCTTTGTAGATATTCATCAACAAATTCTCTATTAGGATTTAGTGCATTTCTATCAATAACAACATGAACATCGATATCTGATTTTGGAGTGTAATTGTAATTTGTATTACCTCCAATCATAATAATATCTTTAATCATTTTTGGCGGTATCTTGGCGAACTGTGCCCAAGAGTCAGCAAAGTCTAAGAGTTTCTTTCTTACATTAGACTTCAGTTCCCAACCATTCCAGAGTTTAGGATTCAAATCACTATGATACTCAAGACTAATCTTAGTTTCATTCAATCCTAAAGTATTTTTTATTGTTTTTAATGTAGATGACATAGATATATCCTTTTTCTTATCACCTATTTATTTGGCGGAGAGTGTGGGATTCGAACCCACGAAACCATTTCTGGTTCGCTCATTTAGCAAACGAGTGCTTTCGACCACTCAGCCAACTCTCCTAATTCCTATTCCTTTACTATTTCTATTTTTAATTTAGCTGTACCAGTTTCGAAGAAACCTAATGCTTTGGCTACGCCACGAGAAACATCTAGATCTCTTCCTTTAACAAATGGTCCTCTATCATTAATTCTTACGATAGCTGTTTCATTTGTTTTTATATTAGTCAATTTTAAAATAGTTCCAAAAGGGAGAACTCTACTAGCAGCCGTAAATCCATCTGGATCAAATTTTTCACCGTTAGCAGTTTTCTTTCCCTCTTGGTACCAAGAAGTTTTTATAATTTTATCTTTAGCATAAGCAATATTTGTACAGCTGGCGAATAGCACTATTGCTAGTGCCAATACCAGTTTATATGTAGACATTTATTTTCTATTATTCCTCCGTGCCTTACGCTTCGCAGATCCGATTTTCCGACGACCTTTGCGTGGGCGATTTTTTCTTTCGTGCATTATATACTCCTTTGTATTTATATCAATTAAGCGGCGAGTAGTTCTTTAAGTCTATCAGCAGCATATGAAGCAGCAAAAGCATTAGGTTTAACAAGAGGAATAACATTGCACATTCCACGAATATACCCAGTGGCTTCATTGATAACGCAAGAAGACCCGTGATGCTCATCAGGATTAATATCCAAGTGGACTTCAACATTTCTATCCTCTAGTACCTCAGCTAGTTTAATATATAGTTCTGCAATTTTATATACTTCGTTCATAAGACGCATACGTGGTTTATCTTTTTGTTGATCATAATCACGTTCACGAATTACTTCTCCGAAAATCTTACAGCCACGATTACCATCTATGTGTACAACAACTGCTAATGTATAATCGGCATGCCAAACATTATTGATTAGGAATCGTTCCGAGTCAGCACCAATATAAATTTTAGTTTCTGGTGACTGTGCATCGATAAACTGTTTTACTTCTTCTAAGTCGATTTTCTTCATTTTACACCTATTATTTGGTGTCCCCTGCCAGACTCGAACTGGCACTCCGAAGAAGCAGATTTTAAGTCTGCTGCGGCTACCGATTACGCCAAGGGGACTATTTCGGGATGTGTGACCTACTAACTTTCACTGATATCCATTCATTATAATAGCCTTTATCTTCTAAAACGTCAAGTGAAAATTGCATCTTTGCCTCGTGATAATTACACTCGCCTTTGGTTTTACACAATCTTAAAATTTCTCTTCTGAAATTATGTGCACCTAATAATTCGACGTCGGCTTTTAGTTCTTTATTAGAACCATAATAATTTTTCCAATCTGATTCAATGGTTGTTTTTTTCTTTTTACCTTTGATCTGTTTGGTTCTTTTAAATTTGAGCAGTTTCTTACCGATATATTTTTTACCGCTTGACATATTTACAATGAGGTATACGAATCCTATGTAATCATCTAGGATTTCTGAACTAACTGCTTGTCCTTTGTGTAGCCAAGGATTATCGTAGCTTATTTCCAATATACCAATTCCATTCGTCCGTCAAGATGCTCAACTATGGCGGAACAGGTTTCAACCCAATCCCCACAGTTTATATAGCTTATTCCTTCGACGTTTCGAATGTTTGGATGATGTATATGCCCACAAATGATACCTTGGACATTTTTAATTTTTGCGTATGAAGCTAAATTCTCTTCGTATTTGCCAATAAAGTTTACAGCTTTCTTTACTTTATATTTTGCCCATGCACTTAATGACCAATGAGGTAAACTGAAAAGGTTTCTAACTCTAACAACAGCAACATTAACATAGATAAGCATATCATATGCCCAGCCACCTAAATGTGCTAGCCATTTCATTTTATTAATAACTACGTCAAATTGGTCACCGTGTAATACGATATATTTTTTACCATCAACACCTTCATGAATACATGTATCGGTTAATGATATGTTACCAAATTGATGTTCGCCAAAACTACGAAGAAACTCGTCATGATTACCTGGAAGATAAACAATTTTAGTATCTTTGCGAGCTTTGCGCATTATCTTTTGTATAACATCATTATGTTCTTGTGGCCAATAAAATGATTTTTGTAATGCCCATCCATCAATAATATCGCCAACCAGATATAGCTTTTCACACTCGAATGTTTTTAAAAATTCAAGTAGCTTATCTGGTTGGCTCATTTTAGTCCCGAGATGGGTGTCCGATATGAATACCGAACGATACTGTATCATCAGAATCGTTCTCTATCCTGATCGTCCCAATCTTCATCCTCGTTTTCTTCTTCGGCATCCCAATCTTCGTCATCACTAGCGTCTTCAATGATTACATCAAGAATTGGATCAATACCGACAAGATCAGCATTATCAATATGGTTCTCTTCTAAAACTTCAAGAATACCATAATACACTTCGGTACGAAGATCATCATCTTCAATAGTAAGTTTAATGGATTCTAAAATTTCTGTAATTGTAGAAATAGTGCTCATTTATTACTCCTTACATTGCTTTTTCTTATCATCAGCAAGAGTCTTTAGATCAGTAGTAATCACAGGATTCTTAGCTGTTTTGGAGTCGGGAATAGGGAACGTCATACCAGTAAGTTTTTCAATATCTGCCACAGTCACCTGATACTGAGTGTAATCAGAGTTTAAGCCATCTTTGTGTGGGAACAAGAAAGCATAGGTTTTCTTGGTCACATCATCAATTAAAATTTTATATAGGTAATCTGGTACAACAACTTTGTCGACACCAATAGTTTTTGTACCACCAAAGTTACCAGCATATTCTGTGTGCGGATGCTTAGTTGAATATACCCATGCACGTGAAGCTGATTCTAGGTTCTTCCAAGTACCACGATTAACAGAAGGAAGTTGTGGGCTCATATTAGACATAAGGAATGACTCATGTTCAACCTGTGGATCCCAAGACATATCAGCATCATTAGCTAGGTGGCCTTGGTCATATCCAGAAGCAGCATAGTCAGATGGCTTGGCTGAAGCAGGTAACGATTGGTCAGCAGCAAATGCATTAGTACGCTCAACACAACCAATAGCATGATCAGGCGTTAAAGTCCAAGCAACCCAATCTGGAGTATGAGTATTCGGATTAAAAGCAAGTTCATAAGCTGCACGACAAACTACAGTATCACCAGCCTTCACACTTGGCTGACCGTAAGGAATTTGAGTAGCGCATGATGTAACAGGATGAGGAGGAACTTGGTCAGCTGCAACAGCATAAGAAGCAGCTGCTAAAAATAAACTAGAGAGAAAAATTCTTAAAACTTTCATTTGTCAGATCCTTTTTAACACCGCCAACAATGTAGGAAGATATTTCCGTTTCTTGTGGCGCAACTTGAACTTCAGAACCGCTGATCCATTTTTGAGACCATGGCAATGGATTAGAATTACTTTTATATATAGGCGAAAGACCAACAGCTGTCATACGTTTATTGCAGATCCATTCAACGTATTCATTCAATAGATGTTCATTAAGACCAATCATAGAACCATCTTGGAATAGATACTTGGCCCATGCTTTTTCTTGCTCAGCTGCATCTTTAAACATCTTGATAGATTCATCACGTGTTTCATCACGGATACGAGCAAAATCAGGATCGTCAGTTGGCAATACCTTTAGTAGCTGTTGAGTGCCAGCAAGATGAAGGTTCTCATCGCGAGCAATCAACTTGATGATCTTAGCATTGCCTTCCATTTTTTTTAATTCAGCAAATGCCCAAGAGCATGCGAAGCTGACATAGAAACGAACACCCTCAAGAATGTTGACTGACATAAGCGTAAGCCAAAGTGCTTTCTTATGTTCGTAACTGGCGTTTGTATTATATCCATTCAAGCCATGGAAATTATTCATATCAATCAAGTTATCATAGTACTTGCTGATATCACCAGCGCAGTCTACAATTTCTTTCATATCCATCATACCATCAAAAATTATAGACGGGTCGGCGTATACGTTCCGAATGATGTGAGTGTAACTGCGTGAGTGAATAGATTCGCTGAACGCCCATGTAAGGATCCAGTTCTCGAGTTCAGGAAGTGAGCAGATAGGACCAAAGGCAGCTGTTGGGGCACGTCCTTGTACTGAGTCAAGAAGGATCTGTCGTTTAAGATTGGAGGTAAAGATGTGCTGTTCATGAATAGTCAATCCTCTAAAATCTTTTGAATCACGTGTAACGTCAATTTCTTCTGGACGCCAAAAAAAGCCCAACTGTTTCTCAGTTAGCTTTTCGAGAAATGGATATTTTTGTTTATCATAACGAGCAATCGTTACGGGATCATCAAAGAATGCATAAACCTTTGTTGGATCTTTACGGTTAGTTGAATCAAATACACTCACGCTGCTTTTCTCCAGTACTTTTTAGCATCATAATCCATATAGCCTTCTGGCATTTCGTATAGCTTTTTAGTATCAAACTCAAACAAACATGGTGTAAGATTATCTTTAGTTTTTACATGAACGATAGTTAGTTCTAGTGCTTTCTCGATTTTATAAAAGATCTCTTCGTGTGTAAGATTGAGTTTATTCATTTACCATCTCCCGTCGTCTATGTAAAAGTGAATGCCGACAGGTCCAGCGACTAATCTAAAAACAATAATCAATCCTGGATCCATATCGGATTTTGTATTAACATAATAATACGTTCTCCATTTAAATGGATTTAAATAAAGTTCAATTTGAAAATCTGAATTTTTAATATAATTAATTAAATTTTGCATGATTCACAATCTTCATCATCAATTTCACCAAGAGCCAATGGAGTGCCGACATCAATTTCACCAGCACCATCATTTGTATTAAAATAATATAACTGTTTACCGCCATACTTATAGAACATCAATAGATGCTGAATCATAACACTCATTGGAATTTGTTCTTCGTCGTAGTATTTTGGGTTATAGGAAGTGTTGACTGATATTCCTTGATCAATAAACTTTTGCAGCACGCTAGCGATCTTAATGTATCCTTCTGGGGAAACTTGGTCCCAAAGTAAATCGTACTTTCTCTTAAGTTTTCTAACTTCGGGGACAACCTGTTTAAGAACTCCGTCCTTGCTTTGCTTAACAGATACAAGAGATCTGACAGGCTCGATTCCGTTGGTTGAGTTTGAAATCTGAGCACTGGTTTCCGCTGGCATGAGAGCCATGAGCGTGGAATTACGTATGCCATATTTTTTAGCATCCTCTCTTAATTGATTCCAATTCATATTATAGACTGGATCGACTATTTCGTCAACTTCTTTTTTGTAGGTGTCGATTGGCATGATGCCAAGGGAATATTTTGTTTCATTAGATTTAGATGGAGCTCCCTTTTCAGCGGCGAGCTCGATCGAAGCCTTAATGAGATAGTAAGACCAAGCTTCGGCGTATGCATGTAGTTTATTCAAACCTTCGTGATTGATATGCTGATAAGTAAGATCATTCCGAGCCAACCAATAAGCGAGATTGATAATACCAATACCAAGGGGTCTTCGTGCCATGGTTGAATTTTTGGCTGCAAGGACTGGATAATCTTGATAATCGAGAAGTTCATCGAGAGCACGGACAGCAAGACTACAAGGACGGGCAAAATCATTTGGTTCTTTAATCTTTCCCCAGTTAATAGCAGCTAGTGTACATAATGAAATTTCACCATCAGGATCATTTAAATCTTTTAATGGTTTAGTTGGTAATGTAATCTCTGAGCAAAGATTGCTCATACGAATAGGTGCTACTTCTTTAATAAACGAACCGTGGTCGTTAGCATGGTCGACGTTTTGAAGATAAATTCTACCAGTGTCCTTACGTTCTTGCATGAAAGATGAAAAGAGATCAATCGCAGGGATTGACTTCTTGCGGATCTTTGATGTCTTTTCATATTTTTCATAGAGTGTTCTAAACTTGTCGCTGTCTGTGAAAAACGCTTCGTACAGGTCCGGAACATCGTGCGGCGAGAATAATGTGATGTTTCCGCCAGTAAGCAGTCTTTCATACATAACCTTGTTGAATTGTACTCCGTAGTCGAGATGTCTGACACGATTATCTTCCGTTCCTTTGTTGTTTTTTAAAACGAGGATGTCCTCGACTTCCATGTGCCATAAAGGGTAGTAAAGAGTTGCTGCGCCTCCACGTACTCCTCCTTGGCTACAACTTTTAACTGCTGACTGAAAGTGCTTATAAAAAGGTATAACACCCGTATGACTAGCATCGCCATTACGGATAGTAGAGCCAATAGCCCGAATACGACCAGCTCCAATACCAATGCCAGCCTTCTGAGAAACGTACTTAACGATCGAAGAAGACGTTGCGTTAATGGAGTCGAGTGAGTCGTCTGTTTCAATAAGAACACACGAACTGAACTGCTTTTGAGGAGTACGAAGACCTGCCATGATAGGCGTAGGGAGCGATATTTCGAAATTAGATACTGCATCATATAAATCTTTAACCCATTTTAATCTGTCAACTTTATAGTTTCTAAACAACACCATAGCAATAAGCATATATGCCATCTGTGGTGTTTCATAATATTTCTTGGTAACACGATTCTTTACCAGATACTTACCCCTAAACTGCTCCATACCAGCATACGTAAGAGTGAAATCCCGCTTATGGTCAATGTAACTGTTAAGTAGTCGCAGATCTTCTGGTCCATACCATGATAAGATCTCAGGATCGTAATATCCTCCATCAACAACTTGTTTGATATGAGTAGCAAGATCAGTAGGATTGAAATCGCCATATACTTCTTTTCTTAAATTATAATTGATTAGATTACCAGCAACGTATTGATAATTAGGTGTTTCTTCATCAATTAAATCTGCCGTAGCTTTGATAAGTGTTTCTTGAATTTCAGTTGATTTGATATTATTATAAAACTGAATTTGAGATCTAATCTCTATTGCACTTTCCGAAACTCCTGTAATTCCTTCACACGCCCATTGAACCACTTTATGAAATTTGTTTAGATCTAATGGTTCTTTAGTTCCGTCTCTTTTAATTACATTTATTGGAGTTGCGATCATTTTTATACCTCTTTATTCATTAATTATTCAGTAATAGATTACTTATAAACTTTTTAAGATATAAATATCAGCGACTGATTCTTATATTATTTTTGAAATTTGAATTTATTTTTTAAAATTATTATAGGAGTCTATTATGATCGATCCAAAAACTGCTGCAAAACTCGGCGAATCATATGGCAAAGGTATAACAGACGCTGTATTTGGTATCGTTGATGTTGTAAAAAATGCACCTGCGCAAAAAGAAGCTAAAAATAGAAAAGTATTAGCTCAAAACAGAATCACCGAAATAAACAATCAAGTTATTAGAAATAATAATGCATTACGAGAACAAGCTATGCGTGAAATCGCTGCTGAACAAGAAGCAGAAATGATTGCACGTATGAGCCCAGCCCAGCGTCAAGCATTCTATCAAGCTAGAGCTGCAGCTGCTCACGAAATTCATAGACTTAAAATTGAAGCACAAAGAAAAAGCGAAGAGTTTTGGGAAATGTTTGGAATTTTATTTTCCATGTTTGTAGTATTACCGTTTTTAGCATGGATAGGATTAATTGTTTGGGGATTATCAGATTTTATGGCATGCCATTCAATGAAAAATATAATTCCTTTGATGTCAGCTATTTGTAGATAAGGAAGTATCATGTCAACAACATCAGATAAAACAGCTCAAATGAGCGAAACATTAGCAGCTAGTGCCAGTAAAAGTGCATTGGTGGAAAAAATTGTATTTGCTGCAGTTCCTATTCTTTTTTCTTGCGTAGTATATTTATTTACTGCATTAAGCGCATCTAACCATTCAATAACAGTATTAGAGAGTAAGATTGCAGTTGTTGTTAATAACGATAACAAAGCAATTCCACCACAGGGTACTACTATCGATATGGCTCAAATTCGCGAATCACTCAATGAGAAAATTGATAAAGTAGAAAAAGATGCAGCTCTTGCAAGAGCAAATATGACTTTAGAACGTGAAAAACAATTGGCAATGTTAGAAAAACAACGTATGGAAATGAATGCGGAAGCAGCTCAAGCAAGAGCTGCTATTAGATCTGAAGGTGCTGCATTATCTAATAAATTAACCAACGAACTTTCTGATCATGTTGATGCAAATGAAAAAAATGCAGCATTAGCAAGAGCAGATCTTGATAAGAGAATTGCTCTTATTGAGAAAGATTTGCAGTGGTTAAAAAAGGGAAAATAATCAACCCTCGTAGATAAT
>Ga0007813_1000004_pt1 | contig 124831 bp, 181 predicted proteins | sample CryBogCBE29Jun09_FD_71194 | JGI IMG/M metagenome (GOLD analysis project Ga0007813, IMG submission 71194) | Freshwater microbial communities from Crystal Bog, Wisconsin, USA - CBE29Jun09 | ecosystem: Environmental > Aquatic > Freshwater > Lake | place: Crystal Bog, Wisconsin, USA | collected... | reverse complement strand
GCAGACCATAAACGCAGAACCACCGCTGTCCAAGAACTTACCATTGCAGAAATTGAAGCATTGCTTGGATATCAAGTAAAAATTGTAAAGGAGAATTAATTATGAATTATGAAGGTCTACAAACCGATTTTGACAACATTCGTCAAACTCAACCATATGTAATTGGCAAAGTCATTGACGAAGCACAGAATTACATTGAATATCTTGAGGGCAAGGAAGAAACCCTCAACAAAGTCGTCGCGTATCTGAATGAACTTGACGAATCAAAGAAGATTGAAACCAAGAAGGAAATTCTTGATCATCTTCTTACTATCCTCCCTGCTGAATAAGGAATATTAATATGTTTAAGAAGTTTATTCTTAGTTTTGCCGCTGTTGTAATGATCGCGCAGCCTGCTTATGCCGGTAAGTTTGGTGGTGGCGGCGGATTCAGTTCCTCGCGCTCAAGTAGTTACAGTTCAAGTTCCAGTTCGCGCAGCTTCAGTTCAGGAAGCACCTACAAGCCTTCTGGGAGTTATAACAGCACTTATAAACCTGCTGCAGCTACCACATCGCGTTTTAGTTCTGGCTCGTCTTATAACACGGCAAAGCCTGCACAGACCCGTGTGGTGACTCGTTCGTCCAATACCTATAATGGTGGCTATGGCGGTGCTAATCATACGGTCATTCATAACCATTATCACGGCGGCGGCTATTATGGCGGCGGCTATTATGGCGGCGGTTACGGTGGTGGCGTGTTCAGCAATCCCTTCTTTTGGATGTGGGCGATGAACAACCATAACCAGCAGGCTCCTGTCTATGTAAACAACGGCGGCGGCGGTGGTCAACCACAGCAGGTGGCCCAAGGTGCCCCTCAGGGGGACCAGCAGCAGATGCAGGCACCACAGCAGGATAATGGTCCCGGTTTTTTCGGTATGATCTTCTGGGGACTTGTAAATCTTATTATTCTCCTTGCAATTATCACTTTCCTTATCTGGGGTGGACGCAAGATTTACCTACTTTTTCGTGGATAAATGAAAGTTGCCCTGTCATTAATTTGGCAGGGCTTTTTTCTAATTGACAATCTCCTTATAGTTTAGTATAAGTAACATTTCAATACATGGAGATTTAAATGGCACGACGCCCATCACTGATTAAGACTAAGAAAAAATCTACTCGTGCAGCACCAACAGTAAGGCGCGGCAAGAAATTGTCTGGACCAGATTTTACTGGATGGGATAACTGGACTGGTGAAAAATTCTATAAATTCAAGAACGATGCCAAGTATTTTTATTACGAAAACTATCAGGAAACAGACTTGCTCCCTGAAGTGTGGGCATGGATGAAGGAAAATGGATATACTAATCAGGACATCAGAAATGCCACAAAGGCTACTGGGTGGAATGGTATTAGTGTATGGACTGCTATTATTTGTAAACTACTGCGCACCGGGTGTCCAGACTTCAACCAAGCAGAAGCAGGATATTGGAAAGACTTGCGCGGAACCAGTGGAGAAGTAGCTCCCCTGTCAAATTTTGTAAAACTCAGAATTGAACATGCTATTAACGCTGGCAAACTTGATGTTGCTATGAATAGCACCGATGCCGCGCCAAAGATTGCTACTCGTCAAAACATACAGGAAGTAATGCGAGAACGCGCAAGCGATGCATTTAGCGAAATTGAAGCACTTGCTGATGATTTTATCAATTCTTCTTGTCCAAAAGAATTCGCCACCAGAGATAAAGTTCATGCGACTTTGAATGAGCAGAAGGTATTGCCACACCATATTGGGCAATATGTCAAGCATTGGGAAAACATTAAGTTTGAATATGAGGCGGCAAAGATTGGAAAAGACCCCGAAATTAAAGAAGGGTATGCCAAATACACACGCACTCAGATCAATAACATGATCAAGTTTGCTGGCCAAATCATTGATGATTTGGGTGATTACGTTGCTATCAAACAGGCAACTCGGGCACCCCGTCCTAAGAAGACAGTTCCAGTAGAAAAGATTGTTTCTAAGTTGAAGTATCTAAAGCACTTTAAAGATGATACTGTAAAACTTGACTTGACAAGCGTATCTCCTGTGAAGTTGCATAATGCAACTGAGGCATATCTTTATGACACTGCTAAGCGCAAGTTGATCTATCTGATTGCAGATGAATATAGCAAATGCTTTACAGTCAAGGGAACTACCATTCTGGGTTTTGATACTAAGAAAAGTCAATCTAAAACTTTGAGAAAGCCACATGAACAACTCAAAGAGTTCATGAAGATTGGTAAACCTGCCGGTCGCAAATTCTTTGACGAAATTAAAACTGTAGCGACAATTCCGAATGGTCGCACGAACGAAAGTATCATCATTCTTAAAGTTTGGTGAACACATTAAAAAGGAAAAATAATGAATAAAACTCATATGGTGAAGCAGTTTCATGAAACCTACGGGTCTTATATTGGAAAGAATCCAGAACTACCTGACCAAGAAGAACGGAAATTGAGAAAGTCTCTGCTTCAGGAGGAATTTAATGAATATCTAACCGGCGAAGAAAACAATGATATTGTAGAAATTGCGGATGCTCTGGGTGATATGCTTTACGTCATCTATGGGACAGCAATTACATATGGGATTCCATTAGATGAGGTATTTGAAGAAATTCACAACTCAAATATGAGTAAACTCGGTGCGGATGGGCTTCCCATTTATAGAGACGATGGTAAAATCCTCAAGGGACCTAACTACTTTAAGCCCAATCTTAGAAGCATTATTGATAAAAAAAATGGAGTGCAATAATGGGCTTAGGACCCAGTTATTGTTTGGAATGTAAGGTTTTTACGATCTACGTTCCAAACAAGGAACATCCTAATCAACAGGGAGAACACGTTTGTCCTTATAATGAATATCATCCTACGGGAAGCACGTGGGATGTAGATGGTCATATATGGATTAATACGCAAATCGTTAAAGAGAACCAAGGTCTGTCGTTTCCTGATAAATAACATTATGAGGGAACACGACTATGACTGCAAACATTCTATCAACGCCTACGAATCTTGATCTTGATCAACTCAAGGAAGCATTTTTTGATAATATCAGATATCGTCTAGGCGATGGAATTATAGACCTTGAACTTGATCCCCAGCACTATGAGGCTGCATACAACTATGCAATTAAGGTGTATCGTCAAAGAGCACAGAATGCAACTCAAGAAACATACACTCTGATGACGGTTATCAAAAATGTTGATACTTATACGTTGCCTTCTGAGTTCATAAACGTTCGTTCTCTGTTCAGACGCACAGTGGGTCTTGAAACTGGTCCGTCTTCCTCGTCCTTTGACCCATTCTCAAGCGCCATCTTAAACACCTATTTGTTGAACTACAACTACACGGGTGGTATGGCCACATACGATTTTTATGCAGGTTACGTTGAACTTGCAGCGCGTATGTTTGGTGGTTATCTTACCTATACGTTCAATCCTGTTACAAAGGCTCTAAAGATCACTCGTGACTTTAAGGGAACTGGTGAACGTATTCTTATTTGGGCTGATGTTCAGCGCCCAGAATGGGAACTTTTACAAGACCCCGGCGCTGGTATTTGGATTGGCGACTTTATGCTCGCACAGTGTAAAATGATCATTGGTGAAGCGCGTGAAAAATTTGGGAGCATTGCGGGTCCAAGTGGCGGAACAACCTTAAACGGCACAGCAATGAAGAATGAAGCCAAAGCAGAACAGGAACGTTTGATGATGGACCTCAAGAACTATGTAGATTACAGCCAGCCATTGACATGGATTCAAGGTTAATGATTGAAGAACAGCAAAAAATTATAAAATTAATTGAAGATTTAAACAATGGAATCAAGGCAGGAACTATTACGACTGAGGAAGAAGAAAAACTCAGAGATGATATTAGTGACCTACAGATGAACTATATTATAGGAACTCTTGATGACTAAGGTGCAATCTAAGACTTGACATTCCTCTAACTTTACAGTATGTTAAAAAAATGAAAAATAAAATTATAGGTATTACTGGACTAATTGGTTCAGGAAAAGACACCGCAGCAGATTTCCTTTGCACTTTCCACGGCTTCAAACGCATGAGTTTTGCCTCAACATTGAAGGATGCTATTTCAAGTATTTTCAGTTGGGACCGAGAACTCCTTGAAGGATCAACCAAGGCCAGCAGAGAATGGCGAGAGCAGGTTGACGAATGGTGGGCATCGCGTTTAGATATTCCCCACCTAACTCCGCGTTGGGTTCTACAGCAATGGGGAACAGAAGTTGCTCGTAAGTCATTTCATAATGATATTTGGGTTGCTGCGTTAGAAAACAAATTACGCAGCACCAATGAAGATATCGTCATTACTGATTGCAGATTTCCCAACGAACTTGCTGCTATCAAAAATGCAGGCGGTATCACCATGCGATGTCATCGTGGTGAGGAGCCTAATTGGGTTACTCATGCAACTACCTTAAACACAACAGACAGTGAAGATGCAAAGTTTTTTTGCCAAAAGTTACTTGAAGATTTAGGAATTCATGCCAGTGAATATTCAAGTGTTGGATTAGACTATGACGCGCACCTTGATAACAATGGAACAATTGATAGTTTGCATCAGCAAATTGCTTCAATCATTTCAGCGATCAACTCGTAAGTCTCCACGCTTCCAATTAACTTCTTTACGATTTACCACCTCAACACAATTAAGACAAATACTTCGCAAATTATTAAACAAAACGTTCTCTAAATTTCCATCAATGTGAAATACCACAATTTGACTGGTATACAAACTCTTAAAACCGCACAAATCACAGTGCGGTTTTTTTGCATATCCAGCCTTTTCCCATAGATATACCGTGGATTTTTTTCTTGGTTTGTTTTTCCTGCAATGGTAGCACTTATTGCGATAATAGGTTTTACCCAGTCTGGTGTAGTTGATAGAACACGCATTTTTATTACAGGATTTACACATAGGTCTCATGATACTATTTAACAAAAAGTCTTTAAAGACTCGTTAACAGGCATATTTTGAAAACTTTTCCTAAATACATTTAGAAACCAAAATGAAAGTTTTGGTCAGGTGGTATACCTTATAATTATACAAAAGGAAAACAAATATGACACTAGTATCCCCAGGTGTACAAGTTACCGTTATTGACCAGTCACAATACGTATCGGCACCAACTAATTCTATTCCGTTTATTTTGCTTGCCACTGCACAGAATAAGGCTCAGCCAAATTCTACTGCTGTTGCAACTGGAACTACTGCTGCTAATGCTGGTCAACTTTACTTGATAACTAGTCAGCAAGACCTAGTTAATACTTATGGTAATCCATTCTTCTATAACACAACCAATGGCACTCCGATCAATGGTTATGAATTGAACGAATATGGATTGCTTGCTGCTTATTCTGCACTCGGCGTAACTAACCAAGTATATTGCTTGAGAGCAGATATTGATTTGGCAAGTCTTGTTGGTTCAACTGGTCGCCCACTTGGAAATCCAGCAAATGGTACTTATTGGTTAGATACAACTAATTCTACTTGGGGAATTTACGAATTCAATTCAACCACCGGACAATTTGCCCTTCAAACTCCACTCGTTTTAACTTTGGCTTCACAGCTTTCTGGAACTGCGCCATCACCTTCTATCGGTAGTATTGGCCAATACGCTGTTGTTGCTGTCCCTAACTACAATTATCCAAGTGCATCAAATGCTCCTATGTTCTTCAAGAAAGTTCCGGGAAATACGTGGGCACCTGTAGGAAGTTATTCATGGTTGGGTTCACTTCCAACTGTTATGGGTGCTGCTCCTGCACCAAATCCAACACTGAATCCGGGCGATAACTTGACCATTACAATCAATGGTGGCGCGCAGCTAACTATTACAGTTCCTGCTTCTCCAAACAACAATATTAGTAACATCAGTAGCCAGATTAATGCCGCAGGATTAACTCCATTATCTGCTGCTGTAGTAGGTGGAAACTTACAAATTTACTCAAAGCAAACTAATGCTAATTTTGCTAATCTCGCTGTACCATTTTCTCTTGGAATTGCTGGAACAAGCACTCTTTTGTCTGCACTGGGAATTACTACAGGCACATACTATCAGCCACAAACCACATATGGAACTTCCGCTCAACAGCCATTATGGCAATCTGGTCAAACATATCCTGCACCATCGGGTTCAGTATGGTTCAAAGTTGGTTCAGCAGGAAACGGTCTGAATACAGTAATCAAACAGTGGAATTCCACCACTGCCACTTGGGTTCCGCAGTTAGTAAGTTATGCAACTGACGATTGGAATGCTACTGCTGCTCTTGACTCAACTGGTGGGTTAGCAATTCCTGCCGGAACAGTCTATACTCAATACTGGTATGACCAAGATGTAAGAACTGGCTGGGTCAACTCTCCACTTTATTATTGGGAAAGAATTGCAACTGGTCCAACTATTATCACCGGTAATAACAATGCACCATCCTTTGGTAATACAACAACAGTTAACGCAGGTTCTTTTGTAACCGGAACCTTGTATACTATTAAAACAGTAGGAACTACTGACTTTACGTTGATTGGTGCAGCAAACAACAATATAGGCACACAATTTACTGCATCTGGACCTGGAACAGGATCAGGCACTGCAACAATAACTACATTGTATAGTGCAAATGTTTTTGTATCGGTTCCCGGTTCAAATAGTTTATCAGCCGCATATACTTTCGGCGGAACAAACGGAACAGCCTTGGTTACTGGTGCAGACTTTGTTGCAGCATGGCAAGCAGCAAATATTCCATATACTTCTGCTGCATTAACTGCAACAGGATCAATTCAACTTACTCATACTGCCGGTGGTACAATTGTCGTTAACGATGTAAGTCCAACCACTGGATTGAGCAATGGATTGATGATGGATGCCGGATTTGTAATTGGAACAACACAGGGAGTCAAAGAAGGTCCATTTGGCGTAGCAAGCTTCACTCCAACTGCAAGTTCAGGTGGCAGTGGTTCTGGTCTACAACTTAAAGTAACAAATTACTACCAAACATACTACGTAAATCCAACTAGTTTTGTAAGTGGTGGTTCTGGTTACGCAGTAGGTAACAGCATAACCTTTAATGGTACACAATTTGGTGGAACATCACCTGCCAATGATCTAATCGTGACTGTTGAAGCAGTAAGTGCTGGCGTAGTAACTGCTGTCTCCTTTAAGTCCGGTGTGGGTCCAATTGCATATTCAACCCAGTTGTCAAACTGGCAAGAATTTACAATGCAGGCATCTTCTGGCGCACCATTTAATGCTCCAGCGTCTGGAACTAATTGGTTCTATTCAGTAGTTGATCAGGTTGACATCATGGTCAATACTTCAACTGGATGGAAGGGATATAATAACGTATGCTTTAATTCAAACGGATTCCCTCTCCCAACCGGAACTCCAGTAACTGATCCGAATGGACCGCTTGTTAGTGCTACTATGCCAACTACACAATCAGATGGCACAGCACTTCAATATGGTGATCTCTGGATTGATACTGCAAACTTGACAGAATATCCAGTCATTTATCGTTGGCAACTTGCAGGTAATCCGCAAACTGCACAATGGGTAATGATTAATACTGCTGATCACGTTGATTCAAGTGGTATCATTTTCCAAGATGCTCGTTGGGGAACGTCAGGGTCTGTTAGCCCTGTAACAGATGCAATTCCTACGATTCAATCATTGCTCACTAGCAATTATCTTGATTTGGATGCTCCGAATCATTCTCTTTATCCAGTAGGTATGCTGCTATATAACACTAGACGCTCAGGGTATAATGTAAAGCAATATATTGCTAATTACTTCAATAACAGCACTTTCCCTGGTGCTACTCTTCCCGCAGTAACCGATGCTTGGGTAACGGTATCTGGTAATATGGAAGATGGCACTCCATACATGGGAAGCAATGCTCAGAGAGCAATGGTTGTCAAAGCAATGAGAGCAACTATTGATACTAATACTGCAATTCGTGACGAAGACAATTTCTTCAACTTGATCGCTGCTCCAAACTACCCTGAACTTCAACCAAACATGATTGTTCTCAACGATGATCGTGGTCAAACTGGATACATTGTTGGAGATACTCCAATGAATCTTCCAGCAACTGGAACTGCAATTCAGGCATGGGCAAATAACTCATATGGATCAGTAACTACTGATATGAATGGTCTTGTAAATCGTGACACTTATCTTGGATTGTTCTACCCATCGGGCACAACATCCGATTTAAATGGGAATATCGTTGCAGTTCCGCCATCACACATGATGATCAGAACATTCTTACGTAACGATAACATCGCTTATCCTTGGTTTGCGGCGGCAGGTACTCGTCGTGGAATCATTGATAATGCCACAAGTCTTGGTTATATTGATTCAGCTACAGGCAGTTTTATTACGGTTAAGACCAGCCAAGGTATCCGTGATACTCTATATGAAAATGAAATCAACCCACTTGTTTTCTTCTCAGGAAACGGACTGTTGTGCTATGGTAATATCACTAGTTATAAGTCAAGTTCTGCACTTGATAGAATCAACGTTGCAAGACTTATCGCTTATCTCCGTCGCCAGTTGACTCTAGCGGCAAGACCATTTGTGTTTGAACCTAATGATTCACTCACTAGAAGTCAAATCACTGGTGTAATTCAGTCACTGTTGGTTGATCTTGTTGCTAAGAGAGGCTTATATGACTACTTGGTAGTATGTGATCTGTCAAACAACACACCAGCAAGAATTGATAGAAATGAACTTTGGGTAGACGTTGCAATTGAACCAGTCAAGGCTGTTGAATTCATCTATATCCCAGTTCGCGTCCTTGCTACTGGTACATTGGGTAACAATAAAGGTCAATAAAAACATAGAGTGGGTGCTCGGCACCCACTCTAACTAAAGATAAATATATATATAACAGGAGAATACAAATGGCAACAGCAAGCCAATCATTATTTAACATGACAGTAGCATCAGATAACGCTGGCGGAAACCAAGGCTTGTTGATGCCAAAACTACAGTTCAGATTCAGAGTTAACTTTCTTAACTTTGGTATTAGCTCAACTAGTGGAATAAGTTTAACGAAGCAAGTAATTGACTGTGCAAGACCTCAGGTGACATTTGACGAAATTACCCTTCCAGTTTACAACTCGACGTTATATCTGGCAGGTAAGCACAAATGGCAACCATTACAAGTTAACATTCGTGATGACGCATCTGGTAGTGTTTCGCGTGCAGTTGGTGAACAACTTCAGAAACAACTTGACTTTGTTGAACAGGCTTCTGCCGCGACTGGACAGGATTATAAATTCCAAACCAATATTGAAATTCTTGATGGTGGTAACGGAACATCTGCACCAGTAGTTCTTGAAACTTGGGAACTATATGGTTGCTACCTAGTAACTGCCAACTACGATACACTGAATTATGCAACAAGCGAAGTAGTAAGAATTACCCTATCACTTCGCTATGACAACGCAATTCAGGCACCACTTGGTTCTGGCGTCGGTACTCCAATCAATCGTATTGCTGATGGAACAACTGGTTCTGTAACAGGCATTGGTGGAACTACTGCTTAACAGGTAGGAATATCATTAATAATGTCAGGATTTTTTCAAAATCTTCAGAATGGAGCAGCTACTACACTAAACGGGACCGGGAGTTTACCCGGTCCCGTGGTTCTTAGAGATTATCAGCATGCCTCTAAGACGTTTAGACCTGTCGCATATTCAAACGCGCCAAAGTTTAAGTTTTTATTCCATACTTTTTTCAATATCAATGCATTAAATACGCCACTTACCAGCAATCAACCTTCGCAGCAAGGTATACTGTATGGGCAAAATTCTTCTTTAGGTGGAAGTTCATTACAAACGCCAAATTATGGATTATTAGTCAAAGAGATTAAACTTCCATCGTTTTCACTCAATACAGTTCAGTTAAACCAGTATAATAGAAAAAGAATAATACAGACTAAAATAAAATATGACCCAGTTGAAATAGTTTTCCATGATGATAATATTAATCAAATTAATAAGCTGTGGGAAACTTACTATAACTACTACTATAATGATGGTATGATCCCGCAAACTGGACAGCCGGGTAACAGCTTTATCAATACTCCTGATGTGAATACAAGAACTTTATATAGTGATTCAGAAACATTTTCTCAACAAAACTCATGGGGCTTTTCTGGGGGACAGAGTGATGCCAAATCCGGCAAAAAAAACCCATTTTTTAATAATATAACAGTTTTTGGGTTGAATCAGCATAGATTTACTGCATACACTTTTGTCAATCCAGTAATAACCACATTTAGTCATGATACTTATGCCTATGCAGCGGGAGACGGTATAATGTCAAATAGAATGACTATAGACTATGAAACTGTTATATATAATTATGGAAATATAGACGGTAAGTCACCCGGTGAAATAGTAAAGGGGTTTGGTGATTCGTCAAATTACGATAATACACCAAGCCCAATTACATCACCCAACAGCAATGGTTACGCACTAGGGCAGAATGGTCTTGTAAATGCTTCTGGAGGTTACATAGATTCGCCTGGAAATTTCAATCAGATCGGAGCAACCCAAGCACAGAATATTGCATATAACGGATTTAATACTGTCGGCAATAATTCATACGGTGGGGAATTAAATAGACTATATGCACAATCCAGCATGAATACACCAACAAATAGAAATACTCCATTTTCTATTCCGAATGCGCAATCTTCTCCTGGTCCTCTTGGACTTGCGAATACTCCTGTTATTGGTGCACTTTCATCCCCACCTTCTGTTGCGCAAGATGGCATTACCAGTGATTATTTTGGCAATCAATATAATGCTACTGATATTAGTACTGGAATTGCTATTGCACAAAACCCAACATTAAATCAGCAAAATTTCCCGATATCCAATAATTCTACTATCGTTTCATATAGTGATCCTATTTCAGAACAACAAGCAGCTACATATGCAAATTCTGATGGCATAATGATATCACCGGCTCCGATGTCTCTGGCAACTGGTCAATATTCATATCAATCATCATTGGGACAGGAAGTTGCAAATAATCAACAGTCACTCAGTAATCAAAATAATGAGTTGGCCGGTAGTCAGTATATTGGAAGCACCTCTGATGACAGTGGTAATCTACCCCCACCGCTTGATTTTGGAATTTAACTTGCAACATTCTTTAAAGAATAAATAATAATATGGCTACAATTACATATCGTCCCGACCAAACTGTATTGATATATGATAGTTTCTATAACATGAATGCTGTAGTAAATGCGTCAGATTATGATGTCGTATATTCATATTTCTACGGAGTATCTGATAACCGTACCATTGCTGGAAATTATGCTGCTATATTATTTAATATAGCACAGCAAGGGGGGTATAATGTCATAGAACTTTTGCAAATTATTAAAGGTGCAAACGACACTTTACAGATGAATTCATTGATTTGTTATTACTTAAATACATTTAAATCCAAAGCATCAATGTATGGAATCAGTAATGTTCCTCACCCAAACCAAGCAGTGCAGAGAAACATCATAAATTAAAACCTAAATAATATATTAATAATGGGAAGTATGTGTATGGAGCGTTATAATGGCTAAGTATGCGCAGGGCATTTACACCGTAAAAAATCCACAAAAATATTTAGGTAATCGCGCACCGCGCTATAGGTCAGGATGGGAAATGTCATTCATGGTCTTTCTCGATAATAATGAAAATATTTTACATTGGGCCAGTGAATCGCTTAAAATTCCATACAAACACCCCTTTACCGGAAAACCTACTATATACATTCCCGATTTTTTTGTCGTGTATAAGAATAAATTTGGCAAAACAATAGCAGAAGTAGTTGAAATCAAACCAAAAAAGCAAAGTATAATTGAAAGTAAGGCATCTGCTGCAAACAAAATGGTAGTTGTTGTCAATAGGGCTAAATGGTCAGCAGCAACCAAATACTGCAAATCACAGGGCTTTGCATTTCGTGTAATAACTGAAGATGATCTGTTTTATAACGGCGATCCAAAGAACAAAAGATAAGTCAGACTTGTTTAATTCTATACTAAATACTCCATAATAATGGAGAATTACTATTAGTCGCAAACTGGAAGAACTGTTTGAATTGGCAACCAGTGAGGAAAATGAACTCACTCACCCAATTCTTGAACATGTACACGACATCACCACAGAAGCAGCAAGCACTCTTGAAAAGATTGATAACGCTCTACCTCAAGTCAAGGGACTTGAAGCCGCCGATGAAGAAATGGATGAACTCGCAGCTTTAGCAACAAATAGTTATAAAGACCTTGTTGATTTAGGAATGCAAGTTGATTCCAGATTTAGTGCAGAAATATTCAGCGCAGCAAGCGGATTTCTCGGACATGCGATCACGGCAAAGACTGCGAAAATTAATAAGAAACTCAAAATGCTTGACATGCAGCTAAAGAAAGCAGCATTAGATGCTAAAAATGCAGCTAAGACGGAACAAATTGAATCTACTCCCTTAGGCGAAGGACAGTCGTTTGATCGTAATGAGCTACTCAGAATGTTGAGTAACAAAAATAATGATCAATGATAAATATAATATAAAGCAATTGCAAGGATACCTATGAAAAGCCTGAAACATTTCATTGCAGAAAGTGTAAGAACTTATGCATACACGATTAAAATCGCAGGAAACGTTGATAAAAACTTTCTTGATATGTTCACGTTCAATCTAAAAAAGTTTGATCCCGTTGAAATATCTGAACCAAAATCAACTCCAATCCAAAAAGACCCTTATGGGTTTCCCAATTTGGAGAATGAATCCATTACGATTATAAAGTGTGTGTTTAGATATCCTGCCACTGAACCTATGATTCAACAAATTGCACAATTACTTGGCTACAATGTAGATATGGTTCGTGTCGTCAAAACATCATATGATGATAGCATTAACGATGAAATGGATAGCTATGCTAACCAAATGAAACATAGCCCTGTTCTTACTCATGAAGAAATGGAAGAAGAAAAGGATGCCAAGGCTGCTGCAAAAGCATATGGCGGTTCATATCTTGAAAGCATTAAAGATCAAGCCAAAGATGACAAAATTCAATATGTTTATGATGGCAAAAAAACTCCTGATGCATTTGATCCATTCAAGCCGTATTTGGACAATGATCCACATGGAAAAAATAGTCCAATGTCACACATTACCAGACCCGCAAAGCCACAAACTGGCGCACATAAAGGATAATATATGAAAGACTTATTAGACAAGATGAGCCAGTTAGAAGCATCTGCTAAAAAAACTGCTCCGAAAAAGAAAAAGGTTCTAAATGAATCTGCTCCTGCAGTCAAGACTGATCCTAAAGAAATGTCATTGAAAGATATGTTCAAGCAATTAGATGAAGCACTTGCTCCGGGTCAGAAGCCAATTCCCGTTGTAGGAAAGCAGGGCGACCAAACACAAACTGGTGCTGGTTTTATTAACATTACTGACCAATCACCAACTGGTAAAGCATTGCAGACTGCATTGAGTTCATTGACCCCACAGCAAGCACAGATTGTTGTTCCTACTCAACCCGGACAACAGAATCAGCAAGGTCAACAGAATCAACAGAATCAAGGCGGCGCTACCAAATCAACTATGCCAACCAGTTCAACTCAGAGTCAGCAACCGATGAGTGAAGATGATGAAGTTCCGGTCGTAAAGAAAAATATGCGCAGACAAGCAGATGGCATGAAAAATATCGCGGCACAAGAGCGTGATCGCGCACATAAGATGAAAATGCAAGATAAAAAACTTGCTGAACGTGATGAGGGCAAGCCGGGTAAGAACTTTGCCAAGATTGCTAAAAAGGCTGCTAAGGAATATGGCTCCAAAGCAGCGGGCGAGCGTGTTGCAGGCGCGGTTCGTGCTAAGTTGGCTAAGCAAGGTAAACTTGAGGAAAAATCTGTCAAGGAAGCAGATATCCCATCAGTAGCAGGTGTTGATACGCAGGGAGCAGCATTAGGAGCAGGTAGAAGTAGAACTACTCTTGAAGGAAAAGAACCACAGGTCGAAGTTGTTGACAATGCTTTTAACAGAGAAAATTATAAAGATTTAATTGGTAAAAAATACCCTAAATCAAAAGCCCCTGCATATGCAAGAGTAAAAGAAGTGACAGAAGCTAAAAAAGCTAAGCCAGACTTCCTTGATTTAGACAAAGATGGCGATAAGAAAGAGTCAATGAAAAAAGCCACATCAGACAAAAAGAAAAAGGCAGTAAAGGAAAATATGAGTAACCGTATCAGAGCAGCCCGTCTTGAGGGTAAGTCACATGGGCTTAAGGGTCACTCTTATGCCGGTAAAAATTATGACGACATGGAAGAATGCAGAGCATATCACGATGGCTATAAAGAAGGTCTTGATGAATGTTATGGTATGATGGACGAATGCTACGGCATGGCGACTCCTCATATGCCAGCAACTACACATGGTATGGCAGATCAGGCTATTCGTGATCCATATACTGGCACACTTGATGAAATGTATGGCGACATGGAAGAAGGCAATGCCTTCACTGCCGCACTTGCAAAAACACCAAAGGGTGGTAAGTTTACAGTAGGCGGGAAAACTTACACTGATAATTCTGATTATAGTGCACACCTTGGTGAAAATGATTTTGCATTTGAATCTTGGAATAAAAACCTTGAAAACTTAATCAATGAAGGTAAGCAAATCAACGAAGGTAAAAAGTCAAGTAAAAAGTCACTTAACGAAGGCATGACTATTTCTATCTCTAAAGGTCAACAGGGTTCACCAGATTCAGTAAATATTAATGCAACTGATTCTGAGGCAGATCAAGTTATCTCGCTTATCAAGCAGGCTGGATTAGGAATCTTTGGTGGCGAAAGTCACGAAGAGCTTGGCGGAGAACCAAGGGGCTTTAGCATCCAAGCACCATCTAGCGAAACCAATACACCGGGCGATATTGAGGTTGTAGATGACAATGAAGGTATGCTTGGGCTGATGAAGAAACTTTCCGGCATCCAAGGTGATTCAGATCATCACGATTATGAAGATGAAGATGCTGAATGTGAAAACTGTGGTGAACCCGTTTCACACTGTCAGTGCGAAGAAGACAAGCTGGATGAAGTTGAATCAGAAGATCAGATGACATACAATATGGCTGAAGATGAAGAAGAACCACAGAACCAACAAGGTCAGAGCAATGCTCAGCCACAGAATCCTTCTGATAACGGTTCAGCAAACTCACAGAATGCTACAAAGGGCAACAATTCGGCAAATGCAGCAGCCGCAAACTATGATGCGTCACAGCATGAAGAAAATGGTCCACAGGAAGTTGAGGAAGACAAAGAATGTGAAGATTGTCATTCTGAGCCATGTGAGTGCGATGAGGAAGAAGATGATGATGAAGAAAGTCTCAATGAATGGGCAAACAATGCAGGTCAAAACAATGACGAAGATTGGGAAGCCGATATTGATTTCATGACTAAAATCATCTCTGGTGGTCTAAACAAGCAGAAATCAACTGGTCAAACTACTGTTCCGGTAATCGCAGGACAAAATGACCGTATGCATTCACACAACACTAAAGACATCAATGAGTCAGTGAGTGACTGGATGAAATTGGCAGGTATTAGAAAGTAACTACCACCTAATACCTTAATCAATGAAATAGTCGGACTTAGTTCCGGCTATTTCTGTTTCTGTCTCCAAAGATAAATACTCATACAGTATACTCAGGAGATATCCCATTAGCCAGCAGAATATAGATTTCGGAACTTTCCCGGACGATCCAAGCGCAGATGCAATCAGAACTGCATTTCAAAAAACTCAGAATAACTTTAGTCAGTTATTCAATAGTCTTAAGTCCGAGGCAGTTCTTAGTATCGCAGCGGGTCCAGGAATTTCAATCAATTCACCTACTGGAAATGTGCTTATTACTGCGAACCTTGCTCAAGTTCAAGTTCAAACAACCACATTAAGCATCGGTCGCGGCTCTAATGGCTCACAATTTACGTCAATAAATGATTCATCCCAAGTTCTTTTTGTTGATTTGCCATCAATAATAAACACAGTTACCGATATTAATGCCATTGGTAATCTAACAGCCAATTCAGGAAATATCACTGGGAACAGAATTAATGGCAACATTTTAGGTGTTTCGGGAAATATCACTGGCGGCAATTTAACAACATCAGGAGTGTTGTTAGTTACTGGAAATGCAAACGTAGGTAATATAGGAGCATCAACAGGCGCATTTACAACTAATGTGTCGGTATCAAATACGATTACTTCCGGAAACATTTATGCAAATTCTGGAACTATTGCTGCAAACATAGTAAATGCTAATGTAATAAATTCTACTGGAAATATCTGCGCTAACACGGCAAACATTAAAGCACAATATTTTATTGGTAATGGTAGTCAATTAACTGGAGTAATTGCCGTCGCAAGCCCATACATCGCAAACGGCACATCAAATGTTAATGTCACATCAACAAATGGAAACATAAGTGCTTCAGTTGGCGGCACATCTAATGTGGTGGTAATAACTGCGACTGGAATTAATGTAGCAGGAACACTAAACGCTACAGGAAATGCAAACGTAGGTAATATTGGTGCAAATAATGCTGCATTTACAAGTGTAGCAGGAACGTTAACAACATCAGCACAGCCAAACATCACATCTATTGGAACTTTGGGTTCTCTCAATGTTACTGGAAACGTGTCAGCGGCAAATGTTACCGCTAATCTGTTCGGGAACGGTGCGGCCATTTCATCAATTAATGCAGCAAACGTAACGGGAAACGTCGCAAACGCAACATATGCAACAAATGCGGGTTCGGCAACCTCTGCAACAACCGCAGGAACCGTAACAACAAATGCTCAGCCGAACATTACATCTGTTGGAACACTAACTTCACTCGCTGTCACAGGTAACATCTCGGCAGCAAATGTCAACGGAAACTTCTTTGGTAATGGTTCTGGTCTAAGTTCACTCACCGCCGCAAACATTACTGGTCCAGTTTCAAATGCGAATGCTGCCAATACCTTACTTACCAATTCTTCATCCGCAACCAACGTGTATCCAGCATTTGTTACCACAATAGGTAATGGTTACTATAGTGCAGTAACCACTTCGGGGATTTCCGCAAATTTATCAAACAACTCAATTACTGCCGCAACATTTGTAGGAGGATTGAGTGGGACAGCAACCACGGCATCCAATGCAGTAAATACTACGGTAACGACTCAATCAACCGGAATCTATTACCCTACTTTTGTGAGCGGAAATACTACCGGAAATTATGCACACACATCAAATCCATCATTTAGTGCAAACTTAGCAAATGGCGCAATTACTGCAACTACATTTGTTGGCGCACTGAGCGGATCAGCATCAAATGCCGGAACAGTAACAAATGCAGCACAACCAAATATCACATCTGTAGGAACTCTTTCTAATTTAGCCGTCTCAGGAAATATTGCTGCTGGAAATTTAACCACTACAGGAAATGTTAATGCTACATATATTATTGGTAATGGTAGTCAATTAACAGGTATTACAGTTGCTGCTGGTTCTACTATCATCAACGGAAGTTCTAATGTTAATATTCCATTAAATGGAAATGTCAATATCAGTGTTTCTGGAAATGCAAATGTCCTATCAGTGATAGGAACTGGCGCAATATTAAATGGTAACTTTACGGCAACTACATTGGCAGGTAATATTGTTACTTCTGCACAGCCAAATATCACATCCCTTGGCAATTTGACTAGTCTGAATATGGCAGGCGTTGCTAATTTGGGTCCAACTAGTAACATTGTCATTACTGGTGGAACTGTAAACCAAGTGCTTGTTTCTAACGGATCAGGTGGAGTAAATTGGTTAAGCACTACCGCATTGACTATTGCACCGGGGTCAAATACTCAGGTTCTGTTCAATGATAGTGGAAACTTTGCAGCACAGCCGGGATTAACCTTCAATAAGACAACAAATGCACTTAGTGTCACCGGTAATATCAGTGGGGGTAATGGTGTATTTACTAGCGTATTTGGTAGCGGAACGGCATTAACAAATCTTCCAGCCGGAAATCTAACCGGAAATATTTCAAGTGCAACTCAGGCAAATATTACACAAACAGGAACACTATCTTCATTGATTGTTTCCGGCAACATCAATTCCGGAAATATATCTGCACCAAGTGGTAGTGTTATTGGTAGTTTGTTGACTGGAACACTAACAACAAATGCTCAACCAAATATTACTTCCGTTGGAACGTTATCCACTCTTACGGTAACGGGTAACATTACTGGCAACGGCGCAAATCTAAGTTCATTATCAGGACCAAATGTAATTGGAACGGTAGCAAATGCAAATTATGCAGTATATGCACAGCAATTGGTAGGTGGATCAGGCGTATCTACGGCAAATACAGTAACAAATGCGGCGCAGCCAAACATTACCTCTGTTGGAACATTAACATACTTAATTACATCCGGAAACATCAATGCTGGAAATATAATAGTTCCAAGTGGCACTATTACTGGTAACCTAATCGGCACAGCATCCACCGCAAATACAGTAACAAATGCAGCGCAGCCAAACATTACCTCTGTTGGAACACTTTCAAACCTAACTGTTACTGGAAATATTTCAACAGGAAATCTGATATCAGCAAGCAATGTGTCTGCAAATGGAGTCGTGATCACTAATCCAAACGCAACGACAAGTTTATATTATGATAGTCCAAACAATGCAATAGGCGCGTTTCAAGGTAACCTTGCAAATTATGTGCAGGTATATATTTGGAATTCAAACGTAAGTCAGAACACATCTGCCGACTTTGCAATTTATGATACTACTGGACCTTCAAGTAATAATTTCATTGATATTGGTATTCTAAGTAATACTTGGAGCAATGGATCATGGACCGTTACTGGACCATCAGATGGTTATGTATACACAGGTAATACAAATTTAGGCATCGGCACGGCAGGAAACGCTAATGTTATATTCTTTACGGGAGGACAGTTAGCAAGCAATGAACGTATGCGTATTGCTTCAAATGGTTATGTAGGTATTAACCAGACTAGCCCAGCATATACCTTGGATGTCACAGGAAATTCAAGAATTACTTCATCAGTATTCATAGGAAATGCTGCTGCCAATACAACTATTAACGGTAATGGCGCAATACGTATAATTCCAAATAATGTTTCAGCAGCAAGTTGGTATGGCACCAATGCGAACGGCGTGGGAATAACACAAAACAATGCCACTTATACTGATACAACCTCAAGCGGAACAGCATCTTCTAATGTAAATATTAATTACTTTGGTCAATCTCAATTAAACGCATCAAATCCTGTAACATTCACTAATTTATATGGAACATATTTCTCTAATCCAGTTAACGGAACGAATGTAACTACTACTAACAATTTTGCAGTAGGAGTAGATTCATTATCGGTGAGTAGATTATTTGTTACTTCTACTGCCAACACAACCACCGGCACTACGATTACGCCTACGGCAGGAACCACAAATCAATACAATATAACAGCACTGGCTACATCAGCAACCATCGCCGCTCCATCCGGAAATCCAGTAGATGGCCAGAAATTGATGTTACGTTTCACGGATAACTTAACTTCTCAAGCACTGACATGGGCAAGTATATACCGTCCTATTGGAATATCATTCCCTAGTAGCACCGTATCAGGAAAAGTTTTGTATATGGCGTGTATTTATAATGCAACTGGTGCGTATTTTTTTGGAAGCATTTCTGGCACTGCATTAACGGTAAATACTGTTTATTCGGGAACCATCGCCATCGGTATGGTTCTTAGCGGATCAGGCATAACATCAGGCACTACAATAACTGCCGGAAGTGGCACATCGTGGACGGTTAGTATTTCTCAAGCTACAAGTGGTTTTGTAAGTATTTCGGCAGCTTGTTGGGATGTCATTGCAGTAGCGGAACAATAAAATGACTACTATAAAAACGGTTTTAATTACTTCTGGAACTACTTGGACAATCCCAGTTGATTTTCTGTATAATTATCCATTTACCGTTACTTGTATTGGTGGTGGTGGCGGAGGAAGTGATGCGAATGCAAACCTTTTTGTGGCAGGCGGAGGCGGCGCGTGGTCACAAACCTCCTCTCTGACCATTTCATACCCGACCACCGTATACATATCGGTGGGAGCAGCAGGTAGTGGTGGAACCAACAGTTATGGCGGGAATGGTGGTGATACTTGGCTTAATATAGCAACAAATGCAGCACCAACTTCAACTTCTCAGGGTGCTCTTGCCAAAGGAGGATTGGGCGGATCGACTGGCATTGGAGGACAAGCATCATCCGGTATAGGCAACATAACATATTCTGGAGGAAATGGCGCTACATCTTATTACGGCGGTGGCGGCTCAGCAGCTTCTTCGCTTGGTAATGGGTTTAACGGTGGCGGCGCCGCCTCATCCTCAGGTGGTGGTGGTGGTGGTGGAGGAACTGGCGGAGCCGGTACATATAATTCCACAAATAGTCCGGTGGCTGGAGGCGCAGCAGGGGCCAACGGCGGAGGGGGTGGTGGCAGTGGGGATGGCAATACCGGCAGCGGGGGCGGTGGTGTGGGCGTATCTGGTAGAGATATTTTGCTTAGTTCTGGATCATATGCTGGTGGTGGTGGAGGCGGCGGTGGCAGCGATGACTCCGGAGGCTTTGGCGGCCTTTATGGCGGCGGCGGTGGTGTGGGAAATAGTCAAGGTATATCGCCGGGGAATGGTGCGCAAGGCGCTATAATTATTCAATATACTGCGGCTACGACTAGCACTGTCCTTCTTACTACCACAGGAAACAACATTTGGTATTATCCAGCCGGATTAGTTGTCACTTCTCCTATAAGCGTCGCTGTAATTGGTGCAGGAGGCAATGGAATTGTAAATCCAAACTCAGCAGGCTCTATCGGCGGCGGCGGTGGTGGATTTTCATTATCAAGTAACGTGTATTTAAGTGCAAATTCTACGTATGCATATTATTATATACCATCTGGTGGTTCAACATCTAATGTATATTTTAACACATTAAGTTCTGGTCCCCCTAGTAACCCTACTAACGGTGCTTTAGCAAGAAGTGCTACTGGAAATGTCGGTGGTAATACTACGGGGGCTGTTGGGAATGTTCTCACCTATGGTGGAAATAGTTACACTAGTACGACTTCAGGTTTTAGTGGCGGTTCTGGCGGTGGTGGTGCAGGCGGACCATCAGGTAATGGTGGTTTTGGTGTAGGAGCAAACTCCAACACCGGAACCAATTCTGGCGGCGGCGGCGGCGGGGGTGGCCAGCTAATCGTCGCTTTTTTTGCACAATATGGGCAGGGTACCAGTAATGCTGTCCCATACGCAGGAGGATGGGGACAAGGCAATCCCTCCAGTGGTGGAAACGTCGCAAATGGTGATGGACAAAACGGAACAATTAATCTTTATGGACCGGGTGGCGGCGGCGGGCGCGGCAATAGTTTAGGAACATATTTAGCCCCCGGTGGTGGCGGCTTGGGTGGAAATGGTGGTCATGCAAATATATATACTATCACTGCCGGAGCATATGTTGGTCAACTTGTAGGACCGGGCGGCGGCGGAGGAGGGGGCGGCGGCGCTAATGGAGTCGGTTCAGCCGGTTCTCCGAACTATGGGGGGTATGGTGGAAACGGCGGTCTATTTGGCGGCGGTGGCGGCGGCGCTGGTGGCACAGGCGTATCACGTTCATATTTAACTACTGGAGGATTCGGCGCTCAAGGTGCGATTATTCTCACTTATTATAGTCAACCGGTCGTGCAAACCTCTAATATGCTTATGATGTTTTTTTAAGAAATGGAACTTACATAATGACGATAGTACCATCAGGAATAATCAGTTTGGGTGGAATTGTCCAATCATCCGGACTAAATGAATCAATTGAATACGAATTATATCAAAACGGTAAAGGCTATAATGGATCGGGGAATGCTACTATTTCTCTAAATGATGCTGCCGTAAGAACCCTTGCTGGAATTCCTTCTGGACCCATTTCATTTGCCGACCTATATGGAAAAACTGCATTCAGTCCAACCCTTCATATTCATACAACAACTGGCTCCGGAACAGAAACTATACCAGTGGGTGCGGCGACAATGGTAATTGAAGTTTGGGGAGGCGGCGGTGGTGCTGGTATTGGTACGAAAACAGGTGCTTCTACTGGCGGCGGTGGTGCTGGTGGTTACTCTAGATCATCGTATAACGTGATAGGATATTCGGGACAAACCATAAATTATACTGTCGGGGCAGGCGGAACTGGAATAACTGATGGTCTAGCATCTAACGTATCATCCAATTCTTATACATTAACAACTATGCAAGGATATGGTGGTACACATTCTCCCAACAGCGCGACTTTGACTGGTGCTGGAGGAAATGGTGGTTCAGCTACAGGTGGCAATCAAGCAAACTATAATGGTATGTCAGGCGATGCAGCAGACGGTGCTGGCGGCGTGGGGGGCGAAGGTACAACAGGAAGCGTTGCTGGAGATGGTTCTCCATATGGTAAAGGTGCAGATGGAAGCACATATCCAAGTCCAGCAACTTCTGGTTATAATGGTGCAGTCGTGTTTTACTATACTTAAATCGATAAATAGTTTTAATATATTGAAGGAATTTAAATGATCACATTGGAGCTATTACAACACATGTGTCCACATACACCCACAGCAACTCTTGGGATGTTTGTTGATCCTCTTAATGATGTTGCTAAGCATTACGACATGTTGGAAAACCCGAAACGTGAAGCAGCGTTTGTGGCACAAGTTGCACATGAATCGGGAGGGTTCACCGCAACCAAAGAAAATTTAAAATATAAAGCAGCATCATTGATGAAAACCTTTCACAAATACTTTCCTTCAATGGCTTTAGCAATGGAATATGAACGCCAGCCAGAAAAGATCGCCAATCGTGTCTATGCGAATCGCATGGGCAACGGGAATGAAGCATCAGGTGATGGATGGTTATTCCATGGACGCGGATTGATTCAGTTAACTGGTCGCGACAATTACACACGTTTTGCAACTGCAATCGGTAAAACAGTTGAAGACGCTGCTGCATATATGGAAACTGCCGCTGGGGCAACCGCATCTGCTGGTTGGTTTTGGCATGCAAATAAATTAAATGCATATTGCGACACTGATAACTTTGTAATGTTGACGCGTAGAATTAATGGTGGAACTATTGGCATTGAAGATAGAAAAAGACTCTATCTTCTTGCTCTCGGTTCTATATCTCACGGTTAAGGATTATTATGTCACAACCAGTTTGGAATACACCTAGTGGAACCATTGGAACCTATCCTTCCTTAGTATCATTAACATTTCAGTTATCAGCAAGTGCAATATTGCCTGCTGTTTCTGTTACATATGCAATAATCAGCGGAAATTTACCAACTGGTCTGGGGTTAAGTACTTCTGGATTAATTTCAGGTATACCAACTTTAGTAACGGATAACACATCCTATTCTTTTGTCGTAAGAGCAACGGATAATCTTGGAAATATTAGAGATATAACATTATCTGTTACTATTTCGGGATCAGCAAATCCAAGATTTACGATTCCGGCAGGAAATTTATTGACAACTACGGATAGTACTTGGATAGAATTTCCAGTAACATATAATAATCCTATTTCAACTAATGAAGTAATTGTTAATGTTGTTGAAGGAAGACTTCCACCCGGCATAGAGATAAATGAATATGGTTTAATACGCGGGTATGCACAGCCTCCTGTAATTCAAGTAAATCTGCAAGCAGAGACTACAAATATCGTAGCAATCAGTAATAATCAATTAATATGCCTGAGCACTGCTGGGTTTGAAATTAATAGACCTATAGTATTTTCCGGAACAACATTTGGTGGATTAGTTGCTGGTCAGACATATTATGTTTTATCAATCATTGATCAAAGCACTTTTACTATTTCCAACACTGTTAATGGAAGCCCACTGTCACTGACCAATGGGGTTGGTTATATGTCAGCATCACTTCCTTCAATTACTGTTGGTCAACCAATAGTGCAAACGTACTCTTTTATTCTTAAACTTAACAGTATATTGGGAACTGACATTGCTTCTTATAGCATAACGGTTATTAATCAAAATACTCCTTCAAGCCAAGGAGGACCGGGCAATCCACCAAACACGAGAATACCCACAATTTATAACACGCGACCAGAAACATATTTACTTGATTCTAATCAACAAGAATTTGGTTATTACGTTCTGCCAGCAAATTCTAATGGCGCTACCTATCTTCCATCTCAGAATGCATATATAAATGAATTTAATAGTGGAGATTTCCTTGCATTTAAAATTCTTGGGCATGATTTTGACAATAATACCTTGACTTATTTATATACAGGACTGCCTGCCGGATTGACTGGTGACCCAAACACCGGATGGATTACTGGAACTCCCATGATCACTGTAAATACTATCACTGAATATTACTTTACTGCACAAGTAGTAAAAACTAATAATACTAGTATAGCATCTCCAGTATTTAATTTTTCTCTTAAGTTGACAAACCAAATTAGTGGTATAATAACTTGGGTGACAAACTCCAATCTTGGTCAAATCAATAATGGATCGGTTAGCACTCTGAGTGTGTCAGCCACATCAGATGTTCCATTGTTATATACTTTAGTATCAGGAACACTTCCACCCAACCTCACATTATACAGTGATGGTGAAATAGCAGGGACTGTGGCATATCAACCGACCTCAGCTTTATTGCCTCAAGGGGCTTCTACCACTTTCACTTTTACTATACAGGCATATTCTCCAACATTTCCAACGGTAATCAATTCCAATCAGACGTTTACCTTGACAATTTATCAAGAATTTGAATATCCGACCGACACGTTATATATTCAGTGCACACCAAGCATGCAAGACAGAAGTTTGCTCACCACATTATTAACTAATGATACTCTTATTCCGCCAGACTTTATCTATAGACCAAATGACGTAAACTTTGGTAAAGCAAAAGGTGTCATATATGAACATGCTTACGGTATCAATGCAAGTAACGTTGATCAATATATAGCAGCCGTTACTGAAAACCATTACTGGAGAAATATCACTCTTGGAAACATTGAGACTGCTGTTGCCAGAGATAATAATGGTAATATTGTATATGAAGTGGTATACAGCAGAGTCGTTGATAATCTTGTTAATCCACCTGCGGTAAATCAGAATTACAGTAATTATCAAACATATTCACAAACAAATTATGTTTCTCCTTATGGTATTAGCGTTGCTAAGCAAGTAACATGGCCATTTCCCATTCCTTTAAATCTTGGACCATGGTATACTTCAGAAGAAGATATATATGCTAGTTATATCGGCGGCACTAATACAATGGATGGGACAATAACCCAAACCGCATCATCAGGAAATGTGATCACATGTCAATCTACTCAAGGATTAAATGTCAATGATTATATCATTTTCATTGGAACTCCATTTGGTGGAGTAAACATTAATACTACCTATTACATTGTAAGCATTCTAAGCAGTACGCAAATAGTAATTTCAATGTCAGAAGATGGAACACCAGTTACTCTGACCGATTCCATAGGAAGTATGTCATTTGTTGCATGGACTGATCCTAAGGATTTCTATACAAGCCTGACTCCGGGATTTGCAGAAACAGTATATCCAAACTCATTACCTAACATGAGGCTGCAAGTTGAAGATGTGCTTGGTGATCAAAATGCAATTGGTATTCTTCCAGATTGGATGTCAAGTCAGCAAAAGAACGGATCAACTCTTGGATTTACTCCTGCTTGGGTCATTGCATATTGTTTACCCGGTTTAACCACATTACCAAATGGAACCACCGGAACCTATGCTCAGTATATTCAGTATCAAATTCAGAATAATTGGTTAAATCCAGTAGGTGAACTACAAACTCTTAATACTATAAATTTCAAGATTGATAGATTTACTGTGGATAAAAGTAATACGTATGATTATAATACAACAGTTAATCCTCATGTATGGACTTCACTTCCCAGCGCCACTCCTGCCGCGAATCCAAAAAATGAATATGATTTCTATGTGCTGTTTCCACAAGAGACAATATTACCTACAACAACACAATTAGATTTGTGATTTTTGTAATGAATAATTAAAAGCAATAAATACAATATCAAATTAGGAATTTAAGTGTGAGTCAGATCAATACCAATGGAATTAATGTAAACTATCCTGTGCCGGGTAAAAATAATTCAACACAGGGATTCAGAGATAATTTTACGCAAATTTCTGCACAGTTGAATACTGCTGGAACAGAAATTACCGACTTGCAATCTAAAGTAGTTTTGAAGGCCGCGCTGAACAATACAGTTCTTAATAATGACATGGCTAATACCTTGATTAGTAATGCATCCACAAGCGGTTTCAGAGCAACTACATATAATTTAGGTAATGCCATCGCCGGAACTGTGTTAGTTAACGTTAATCAGGCCGATGTTCAGTATGGTGCCATTACTGGAAATACTATTCTTCAGTTCGGAAACTGGTCACCCACGAATACAGAAAGCAATGTTGTGTTAAGATTGAGCATCTCTAATGCCAATGCTACAATTTCTTTGCCAAGTGCATGTGTCAATTCAAACAATAATTTTGGTGTTACCCTTTTGGAAAACTACTCAAATGTAGGTGGCGTCGCGACACTAAGTGCACCTGCAAATGTATCCATTTTGGAGTATAGATTCTCTACGGTTGATTGTGGAAATACCATTACAGTTGAACCCGTGAACCGCCCATATCAATCTACTGAGATTCAACAACGCACACCTTCACCTTATGGTTCACTGGGAGATACCGCTGGAACAGTTGCTGTTGATGCTAACTATGTTTATGTATGCACTGGAAGTTATAATTCAACATCAAATGTAGCAACACTTACAAACACATATGCAACTGGAAATCTAATCACATTGAGCAGCACGACAAATCTTACGGTTAATGCGCCAATCGTGTTTACAGGAAATGTGTTTGGTGGGCTGGTGGCAAACACCGTCTATTATGTTTCTTATCTGAGCACTCCAAATATTGCAGTAAGTGCCACCCGCACCAGTGGAACCCATGGTGCAAATTTTGCATTAAGTACTGCTACCGGAAATGCTGTCGCTTCGTATTATACCAGCGGAACAGAAATTTGGTCCCGCATACCGTTGCAAACGTGGTAAATTAAACATGGAACATCCATTTATTAAAGGACTGGAAGAAAAAACTCTTGAAGAACTTCAAGAAGTAATTTCTGGTCTGACTTCTAAATTAACTTTCGCCCACAGAACACAAAATGGTCCGCTCATACATCAGATTCAAATGGCTATGGAAAGTTATAAGAATCAACATCGTAAAAAGATGGATGCTTTGTTTGAAAAACAAAAACTAAACACTAAAATTAACATACAGTCTGAAAATGAACACAAGAATTGAAAAAGACTTCTTCTTTCAGTGCGGAGTGCACTTTAAGAATGAATATTATATAAACAATTATGATATCGTGCTCAGTTTTTTAGTTGAGACGGACTCAATGCATGAACAAAACATTGCTATGGAACGTGTCGTTCATTACGTTACTAACGTACTTCAAAATGCTGTTCTTGTCGAATCTACGCAAGAAGATACAATAAATCTATACAAAGCAGCAAAAATGAAAATCTGTGAACTTCCACAAGAACCATATGATCAAATTTTTGGTATGGTGCTTTTGCTGAAATTAAATTCCATCATGGAAGGGCGCATGAAGATCACCGACATGATAATGGGATCAATGCTTAGTGACGGAGTGAGATATAGCATCGTTGCAGAAGTTGCCGAAAGCGCGCTTAGTGGTAAACACTGGTGGAATCGTTCAAATATATGTCTGAGTGACAATGATTTAAAATGTCCAAATGGTGATAATATTTTAAAATTATTCAGTGATAACAAATGGTCTGATTTAGACCTACAGTGGAAAGAAAAATTAAAAAAATAAATTGACATGTTTTCTTTATTTGCTATAGTAGACGCAACAAGGAGACAAGTCATGGAATTTGATAAAACAGATACCGATGGTCGGCGTTATAACGAAATTACGCTGCCCGGTGGAACATTTCGTGCATACGAAGATGATCCATATACTTGTCATCAAGTAAAACAATCGCCCGACGAACCGTGCTGGTTTGAGCCAGTGCTGGCTGCATGGGATCGTGGGGAATTTAAAGAAAAGACTGCCAAGGTAGTTCGTAATCCTAAGGACAAAGGCATCCTGCGCAAAGGTCCGGATGGGCTGTATGACGTTTTCTATGATATGCCTCTGGATGAAAAATAATTCAAATTAATTGTTGACATGGCTATTTTGCTGCATTATAAGTGATGCATCGGAACACAAGGATACTTCAAATGTTTACTCTTTCGGACATCAACTCGCTGACCAACTCGCACGATGGTGACATCTACTCTGATCTTTTCAAAGATGTTCACGGATTCCGTCCGCGTGGTACGAGTTTTGTGTCTCTTGAAGACTTTAACGAAGACTTCGAGAATCTGATCGTTCAACTGAATGCTCACAACCAAGAAGAAGCTGTTCGCCAAGAAAAAAATTGGAATAAGTTCCTCGCCCGCGTCTTTGAAGTTCGTGACATTGTGGTTCAGACCACCACCGAAGATGCCATCTACATCATTGCTGATGCGGAAGGTATCACCACCGACGAACTCAAGTTCTATGGTTGGGAAATTCTTGAGCATGAACTGAACCTCAAATATGGTTCTATCAAGGCTTATCTTGCGGAAGGAGTAAATTAATGGACACGCCTGGCCAATATGATTTTGAAAATTTCGCAAAATTGTTTAGTATTTTGAAATGTCGGTTCAAAGATCAGGATAATCCCGATCTTGCTGCGTTTGTCTATATTGCAGCCTTGGTGCCATCATATGTGCCATCTGACGTATTGAAGTTTCATGTTGAGTTTAATCAAAAGGCTGTATTAGACGAGACCATCAAACAGCAAGCAAAATGGTAAATTTAATATGACCAACCCTAAAGTTACTATTAGACCAAATGGAACCAAGGAATGGTGGGTAAAAGGTCAGCTTCATCGCGAAGATGGACCTGCTATTGAATTTATAGATGGACATAAACAATGGTGGGTAAAAGGTCAGCTTCATCGCGAAGATGGACCTGCTATTGAATTTACAGATGGTCAGAAGGAATGGTATCTGAATGGCAAACTCCATCGCGAAGATGGACCCGCAGTTGAACGTGCAGATGGTTCCAAGTGGTGGTATCTAAATGGCAAGGAAGTAGATCAACTTGTTTTTTGGGTCACTACCAAGGAACGAATGAAGGTAAAATCATGAACATGGATGTAAATCAAAGACAGCTATTGATCAGTAAAAGCGATGATCTTTTTGATATTCTGCGTGATGAACAGGTTACCTTGTCCACTGCAGAATTGATTGAATTCAAAATAAATTTAGATATCTCCCCTTTATATAAGCTTCCTTTATTGAATATGTTTAAATTCGAGAGTTGTTTATTTACTAAAAATGGCAGTGAAGTAATAGCGCGTTATAACACATGGGAAAAGGCAGTTAAGGGACACCAGTTTCTTTCTGAAAAATATGGATTGACAATTCATGAAGAATATGTTATACCATAGCTATGATTGTGGATAGTTTTGGACAACAGGTATATACTGAACAAGACCTTTGTGACTTATATTTAACTAACCCCGACATTGAACTCAAAAATGTTCTCGTTGCAGAGCAGATTAAGTTTGATGTCGCGCTTGATTTAGTTAAAGTCCCAACACTGAAACAGTATGATGTAAATGATCTTGATCTTACGATTGAAGAGTTTGATCGGCGCGCGCGCAACAAATGGTTCATTCCAAACGACTATCGCGATTTTGATATTGCAAAATTTGTATTAGATCAATGCGCAGATGAAACAGAATTGCAAAGAGCAGGAGAAGAACTTCTGCTATATCAAGAACGCGATATGTTCATGCTTTTAAGATATCTCAAATATCTTGTTGACACCATGCGTCAAAACAACATTGTATGGGGCGTTGGGCGCGGCTCCAGCGTAAGCAGTTTTGTTTTATATTTGATCGGAGTGCATCGCATTAATTCACTGTACTACGATCTTTCCGCAGATGAATTTTTCAAATAGCAGTGTTTCTGAATATAAATACAAGACAGAGGAGATTAAAATGGCACAATATAGAACAGCACAGGGAAAGAGTTTAGATATGGCAGCACTCGCAGCCAGAAATGAGCGCGTTCGTGCAGTTGGGAATATGCCCGTAAATGCAAGAGGCGATACTATTGACTCACAGGGAAAAATCATCTTACCAGTGACACAGGCAACTTCGGAAGCATATAAAAGAACAGTAGCAGACCGTGCAGTAAATAATGTATCAAAAAATACGACACCCAACTATCCAGCAACAGTTGATTCAATTGAAGAATTTACTGCCGATGATCTTGGGTTTGATGATGCAGATTCAATTGAAATTGAAACGATTAAAGCACAAGAATTAAAAACCACAAGTAGAAAAACTAAGTAAGTATGGCAAACGCAGTACACATTACTAAATCTAAAATTAATAGTAAAACATTTAAAGCAACAAAAGGAACCATCTTAGTTCATGGGATGGATTTCAATGAAAGAATCACTCATTCAGGAATTATTCTTCCTGATGATGATATGAAGAGTGCTGGAATTAGGCCGCGATGGGCGCAAGTCTATGCGGTAGGTTCCGACATTCAAGATGTAAATGTAGATGATTATATTATGATAGCACACGGTCGCTGGTCAAGAGGTCAAGCAATTGAAGATGAGACCGGCGAGAAAGTAATCCGTAAAGTAGACCCTAAAGATATATTATTAATAAGTGATACTAAAATAGACGATTACACATTAAGTGATAAAGCAATTTAATAATCAATGAGGCATGAATAATGGATTCATGTGTGGACGAAAATATGTGAGACTAAGTAAGTTTCACCCATTACTCATTAAATTTTAGGGAGTGGATAAACATCTTGGCAGAATTGAAAACTGACCCCACTCCCTAAAAAACTTGATATTTTCCTTAACATAGTATATTATATAAACTCAAATAAATGAAAGTAGACAATGAAACAAAAACTTTGGGTTGAGGCTTACAGACCTACGTCTGTAAATGATTACGTATTTGTTAATGAACAACAGCAGAAGCAGGTAGAACATTGGATCGCAGAAGGCATTATTCCACACCTGCTTCTTTCTGGTAATCCGGGCACTGGCAAAACTACGCTTGCTAAAGTTCTTATTAAGGAACTTGGTGTAGAGGAATATGATGTCCTTGAAATTAATGCGTCACGTGAAAATGGTATTGATTTCCTTCGTGATAAAATCAATGGTTTTGTGCAGACTATGCCATTCGGTAAATTCAAGGTCGTTTTACTAGACGAAGCCGACTATTTGACGCAGGCATCACAGGCTGCATTACGTAATGACATGGAAGCATATGCTGATACCGTGCGTTACATTTTAACTTGTAACTATGAACACAAGATCATTCCTGCATTACGTGAAAGCCGTTGCTACAAGTTTCATATTGCCAAGCCCGATATGACTGACTTTACCACCCGTGCTGCCACTGTGCTGCTCACCGAGGGCGTTGAATTTGATTTAGATGATTTGGACACTTATGTTCGTAGCTGCTATCCTGACCTACGAAAATGCCTCAATCAATTGCAGCAGAATTCTACGAGTGGGACGCTGAGCAAACCGCAGTCAACCGGTAGTGGAGAAGACGAACTTCTGATGGTAGCCACGGAACTTTTTAAGTCTGGAAACATTCTTGAAGGTCGTCAGCAGTTGTTGCAATACATTTCATTGTATCCTACACGTATTGAGGATTTGGTTCGCTGGGCATATGATAATCTTGATCTATGGGGAAAGACTAACGAACAAAAAGATGCAGCAATCATTACTATTCGGAACACACTAGCAAATTTGCCACTAGTGGGAATTCCTGAAATAAGCATTGCTGCTATGATGGTAGAACTCACTGCCTAAATTTGGTTTCCAGTATGATCTATCTAGGTGCAAGCATTCGTTGGCCATGGTTTAAAGGCTATAAAAGTATTTATGATGACTATTTGTATAAGTCATGGAGCGTGTCCAAGAACAAAACTCTTGAACTACAGGTTAGTAAAGGTGGCGATGACCTTATAGGGTTTATGTTTAGTTGGAGTATGCGACGGGATCATGCAGGACTAGACATTGAGGTTTCGCTGTTCCGCCGTTTTATCCTTATCTCATTCCATGACAACCGACACTGGAATGATAATACAAGCCGCTATATCAACTATGATGATCCAGAAGAAGTTAAGGAGTAATATGAATGAGATATCTTGTAGTAAATTTTTTAAGAAAAAATAACGGCAGAATTGATGAAATCGTTTCTGTTTCCAAAGACGTAACACCACGCGTCAAAGAAAATTCTAATGTCATTGTTGATTTTGGAACTAAGACTATCGTTAAGTCGGTAATTGAAGGTAAGGAACATGACGCTGATTTTGATAAACTTCGGGAATACTATTTGAAGATTTATCCTAATCTAATCGGTCAACTTGATAGGGAGGCTCCTATCACCATGGCTGAACAGAAAAGTGGTAAGAAGAAATGATTGAAAAGAATTAATTAAATAATTAAGTAACAGAACTCCTGTTAATTTTATTTTGCCCAATTCCAATTATTACTATTTTTTCTTTGCTTTTTAGATTTTTGCTGTCTTCTAAGTCGTTCTAAAAGTGCTCTTGTGGAACAATTATTTAATTTGGCAGCTTCAATTACGGATTCATATAAAGTTCCATCTGGACCAATACATGAATTTTTTGCTAAATTGGTTTTTTTACCACCAAAAAATCTTTTGTCCCATGGTCCTCTACCGAGAACATAATCTGCAGGTTGTGTCCCTTCACTAACATAGATGCAATTTTGCCCATTGTTATACCAACGCAGATTTTGTTCGTTTATGGCAGATTTTCCAAACATCGGATTCAATGGACCCTTTACTTTTTCTGCCATTTTCGGGTCTTTCATCGGGTTTAATTGTCCAGATGCAAAACCATCACCTTCTTCTGGTTTTAGGTTGGCCCATTCATCACTTTCAACGACGTTCCACAATTCGCTATAATAAAGGCCCCAATGCTTTAATTCTTCAACTGTCAGACACTCTTTAAGAATTTCAGTAGTGACATCATATCCGTATTTTTTGATATGAGGAATCCAATCATTACCTGATCCCTTATATTTATATGGGTTTTGGACAGTTTTCCCAAGATACTTTAATCCGGTTTTGTTGTGGGTTTTTTTGTATAGATAAATAGTCATGCTGATTGCTTCTTAATAGCGTTAGATAGGGTGGGGACTGCACTCCCGCGACCCTTATATAATGTATTTATTCTTCTCCATATAGTTTTAAAATATGTGTGATGATTTCATGTCTTCTAATATCTCTATTATCAAATGCGCAAAATGTCATTCCAGGAACAGTGTGTGATTGTGCGCGATATATAAGGTCCAACAATCCATTGTCTGGTGTTTTTCTATCTGCCTGCTTGGTATCGCCTGTAATGACTAACTTACTGCCCTCACCAATTCTAGTCATTATCATTTTCATCAGGTGTGGCGAGCAATTCTGCATTTCGTCACATATGATCCACGCATTTTTAAATGTTCTCCCTCTACAAAATGCCAAGGGGGCAATCTCGATTATTTGTTCCTTTATCATATATTCTAGTTCAGTGACACTATAATATTCACGCATAACATCAAACAACGGTCTTACCCAAGGTTCCATTTTTGCGTTTAAATCTCCTGGTAAAAATCCATGTTGTTCTGCGTCCGCAGCTACTGCTGGTCTTGTAAGTAATATTTTATCACAGTCTCCTTGTCTCATTGCTTTGATTGCTGCTAACATAGCAAGGTATGTCTTTCCGGTTCCCGCTGGCCCACTAACCACTACGATGTCTGTTTCAGGGTCTGTCAATGCGATGATATATTTTTCCTGATTTATGCTCTGAGGCACTAACTCTACTGGTTTAGTTTGCTTTTTGGGTTGGGATTGAGTGAAGTCAATAGTCTTTGATTCTTTAGTGTAAAATACTTTACCTTCAGTTTCTTGATATCTTCTTCCTGATCGGGTGTCTTTTTGTCTAAGGGCGCTTGTTTTGCGTTTAGTCACGTGGTTCTCCTAATTTGATACACCATTCTTGAAATACACTTGTATCTCAGACTTACTTAGAGCGGGAAAACGAGTAAACTATCGGCAAGTGTAATTTAGTTTGCTAAGATAAATACTAATCACATTTACACAAAGATGATAAATAGTCATAACAAAGTGGATTAATACTTAGATGAGCAGTCTTCCAGCAGATAAATTTTTCAACGATGTCAACTTCGTAAGTATTGTTGATACCATCAAAAATGTGTATATGAGTGATGGTGCAATGTCCACATTACTTGATTTTGAGAGATGCTTGGACGAAGCAGACCTATATGCATACAAAAATTGGATTATTGGCGAATTGGTGGATGGTCCCAAAGTAGGAAGATATTCATGTAAATGTATTTTTATGTGGCCATATAAACTTATGCCAGACCCAAGAGGCGCGCTGAGATTAGAGTCCGTGGGGTGTAAAGTTACTTTTGGTAAATCAGAAGTTGAAGTTCCAATAGAAGTCAAAGATTATGATGACTTCGTTCCGGGCACACGTTATCCAAAAATGCATAATAGAAAAGTTTGGTTTGTTGAAATTAGAATCCCAATTGAACTTATGAATGACATCAAGGAAGGATCAATTGACCTTGCTGACCAATCAATTGACTTGTCAGACATTGAAGATGCATACAATGAAGATTTAGACAAAATGGATTCACCAGAAAGTGGTCCCGATACCATGCAGGATGAAAATCAAAATGTAGGCGCGATGGGAATGCAGGTTTAATTATGGCTATTATCACTGAAAATTTAGATTTCATGGATATGGAAGGGCAAATAGCCGACAGAATATCAATTGATGAATACGCTGCAAAAATAGGCAGTGATGCTGATATTGTTACATTGGCTTTTATTGTTCATTCTGAATTGGCAGCAGATGATTTAGTAACATGGTTTGAACGCGGGTATGATTTTGTGCTTGATGCCAGCGTTAGCGATGGTGAAATTGAACCAGGCAAATATATGGTGTTTGTAGAAATGGATCGTAGAATGAAAGTTCCTGAGAGAATTTGTAATATTCTTTCTGATCTGGAAACCTTAACCGGATTTAAACTAAAAGATTGGACAGTTGATATACAAGGAGACGATTATGATGCGGACCCTGAAATTATTGCTAAAAAAATGATTCTCAATCCCAATGAATATAAAACTGCTCGTGAAACAGACGAGAAGTTAAATGAAATTCGCGAACTGGCAGGTATTGAGCCAATTACTGCCGGTCATACCAATGATGAATACATCAAAAATTTAAAAGCAATGGCAGGAATGTAATTACATGTCCGATAATCAAGATTTGTCCCAAGGAAACCCAACTACAGATAATTCCTTACAGAACGGTGCTCTTTCACCAACTCCTTCATTAAATGATCAATCAAATGGAGATGATGATGGAAATCCGGATGATGATGAGGATGTTTCTCCTAAGCCATCATCAGAGCCTGCTGCTTTAGCCAATAAAAATCAAGATGAGCACATGCAGATTGTTGGAAAAAACGATGAACATGTTGCATCAATGACTAGTGATCCGGATATGTTTCAACATATGCAACAAATGAATACCGCTTACAATCAAACATCTACCAGCATGGGCAGTGGCATGTCCGTTGGAATAGGCGTCACGCAATCAGGCATGGGCATGGGTGGTTCCATGGGTATGTCTGGTGGACTTGGTATGGGTGGTTCCATGGGTATGGGCGGCTCTATGGGCGGTGGACAGACAGGCATGGGGATGGGTGTAGTTGTTCAGGGCAACTTAACGGGCGCGGGCAATAATGCCGCACAAGGCGCTGACGTACTCGTTGCCAATACTAATGAAGACTGGATCAATAAAAAATGGCGTCCAGTAATGGGATGGATGTATATGGCAGTTTGCGTATTTGACTTTGTTATTGCGCCTATTTTGTGGTCAATAGTTCAGGCATACGCACATGGCGCTGTAAACGTACAGTGGCAACCACTTACCCTTCAAGGTGCTGGATTGTTTCATCTTTCTATGGGTGCGGTTCTTGGTATCGCTGCATATGGGCGTACTCAAGAAAAGATTCAAGGCGTATCAAATGCATCAACAACCACCTCAGCCTTAACCGGAATCACGCCTTCTGCTCCGCCAGCACCAACCGGTTTAACTAACCCAAGCATGCCAAACGGATTTGGTGGAATTCGTTAAAACATAATTGTTGACACTCAGTGCCTGATATGTTAGTATCTGAATATGGATCATTATAACACATTAGGCATTTCTCGTGATGCCACTTCGGAAGAAATCAAAAAAGCGTACCGCAAATTAGCAGTTCAACATCACCCCGATAAGCCGGGTGGTAATCTTGAAAAGTTTCAAGAAATTAGCAATGCATATGAAACATTAAGTGATCCTGCTAAAAAAGCATCATATGATAATCCCCAGCCTCAGTTTAATGGTGCACCGGGTGGATTTAATTTCCATACTAATGGCTTTAACGTTGATGATTTGTTCAGTCAGTTATTTGGTCACCAAATGCACCATGGTGCGGCGAGGCAACCACAGAAGCCAATGTATCGCACGAGAGTCACTGTGTCTCTCTTAGATGCATATAATGGTGCCGATCATTTCCTGCAGGCCGCAACACCTACTGGCACAAAACTCATCAATATAAAGGTTCCAAAAGGTGTTGACTCAGGACACCAAATGCGGTATGAGAATCTAATAGACGATGGAACTCTAATCGTTGAATTTATCGTGCAGCCAGATTTGCATTTTGATCGTAAAGGAAATGATCTTTATACAAATCTCTCGATATCAGTGCTTGATCTGATTGTAGGAACCTCTGTAGAGGTGAATACGATTGGTGGGAAGAAACTTGAAGTTGCTATTAGTCCAAGGACTCAGCCATATCAACAGATTAGAATACCCGGATATGGAATGCCTACACAAAATGGACAACATGGTGATCAAATTCTCTTGCTAAAACCGACAATTCCTGATATAATTGCCGATGATATTATTGAAAGTATCAAGCGCAACCAAACTAACTAAAGGATAACAAATTGCAAACCTCTCCAGAAATTGAAAATATTATTGAACGTGCAATTGAAAGCGCAAAGACCAGACAGCATCAATATTGCACCGTAGAACATTTGCTACTTGCGCTAATCACTCATCCTCCTTTCAAGAAGTGCTTGAACAGTTTCAACGTTGACACTGACCTCATGGTAGATGAAGTTGAAACATACATCAATTCTCTTCATGCAATTGAAACAAAAGACCCCAACTTTAGTCCACGCAAGACTAATACTCTTGAGCGCGTAATGAACCGTTCGGTTACGCAGGTTCTATTCAATGGTCGTCGTCAAGTAACTACTCTTGATTTGTATCTTTCTATTGCATCTGAAAACAATTCCCATGCCCACTACTTCTTGCTCAAGTATGGTGTTACTAAGAATGAATTTTTCCGTCATTGGGAAAAAACATACAAGGGTGGCGCAGGAAACACGAAACTCACCGAAACACAAGCCGACGAAATTCTTGAAGAATACACTACCAATCTTACTCAGCTTGCTCGTAATGAAAAGATTGAGCCGGTAATTGGTCGTGCTACTGAAATCAATGACATCATCAATGTGCTTGCAAAGCGTTTCAAGTCAAACGTGCTGATGGTCGGTGATCCGGGCGTAGGTAAGACTGCAATCGCAGAAGGAATCGCTCAGGCAATCGTTGATAAAAATGTTCCAGATTTCTTGCTGGATCATGACCTGTATTCTTTGGAAATCGGTTCTCTACTTGCTGGTTCTCGCTATCGCGGTGATTTTGAAGAAAAGATCAAGAACATTCTTGACGCACTAAACGTCAAGAAGAAAGCGATTCTTTTCATTGACGAGGCTCACACAATGCAGGGTGCAGGAAATGCTGGCAACGGTGGACCAGACTTTGCAAATATGATTAAGCCTGCAATCACCAAGGGAACTCTCAAGGTTATTGCTTCTACGACTTGGGAAGAATTTTACGAATCCTTTGAAAAGGATCGTGCTTTGATGCGCCGATTCTATCGCGTTAGCATTGATGAACCTTCGCAGGATTCAACTATTCGCATTTTGAGCGGACTTGCAACTCGTCTAAATGAATTTCACAATGTGGAAATCACTTCAGATGCAATTGAAGCCGCAGTTGATAGTTCTGCTCGTTATATCCATGATCGTAAGAACCCTGACAAGTCTATTGATCTTATTGATGCTGCTTGCGCCAAGCAGAAGGTCCTTGGTAATGACGGTGCTGTTATTACTAAGCAAATGATCCATGAGCAAGTTGAAAAGTTTACTGGTGTTCCTGCTGATAAACTCAGTGGTGACAACTTTGATCGTATTCAGAATCTTGAATTGAATGTCAAGAACAAGCTCTATGGTCAGGACCAAACTGTCAATGATGTTCTTGAGCGCGTGTATGTTTCTTTTGCTGGCATCGGCAATGAAAAGAAGCCAATTGCAAGTTTCTTGTTTTTGGGACCAACGGGTACCGGTAAGACTGAACTTGCAAAATTGCTTTCTTCCAATCTGGATATGCCACTTCATAAGTATGACATGTCCGAATATTCTGAGAAGCACAGTGTAAGCAGTTTGATTGGTCCTCCTCCGGGATATGTGGGTTTCAGTGACTCACAGGTTCAGGGTGGACGCCTGATTTCAGACTTGAGTAAGAATCCACATTCAATTCTGCTGTTTGATGAAGTTGAAAAGGCGCATCCTGACATCTTTAATATTTTCTTGCAGATGCTTGATGAAGGTCGGATTACTGGATCAAACGGTAAGGAAGTATCATGTAAGAATACTATCATCATTCTTACTTCCAATCTGGGGTCGGCTGATAATGAGCGAAACAACATCGGTTTCGGTACTCTTGAGAAGTCCGGAGAAGACGACAAGGCGCTCAAGCAGTTCTTCAAGCCTGAATTCCGCAATCGTCTTGATATGGTTTGCAAGTTCAACAAACTTGATAATCTGTCAATCAAAAAGATCGTTGTAAAGTTCTTGGAAGATGTGAAGAAGCCTCTGTTGGAAAAGCACAACATTACTCTCAACCTAAGTGAGCCGGTCATTGACTATCTGGCTGCACAGGGTTATGACAGTAAGATGGGTGCTCGCCCACTTAGTCGTAAAATTGACGAACTCATTCGCGTTCCGCTTTCAAAGAAGATTCTTTTTGAACGTATCAGCAATGCGAATGTGATGGCGACTCTTGTAGATAATCAGATTGTTTTCTCCATGACTGAAAAGCAATCTGCCCATATTAATGAGGATGGAATAATTGAAGTTCAGTCTTGAAGAACGTGCTACCCTGTACTATAACAAACATAAGTACAGGGTAGCAATATCCGAAAAATGTTTGCGCCATGTGTATTATGCTAAGAGCTTAAGAGGATTTAAGAAGAGTTTAGCCGAGTATATTAAATATGTTGAGGAGAGTCCATTTGCTACTGATCGTGACTTTTCCCTCACTCAAAAGCAATACAGAAAAATAAGTAAAATTATTAAATTTAGAAACAATTTTGCAAAATTGGAAAACACTTCCATTCGTCATTATAATGACACAATGAGTTTCTATTGTGATGATCCTACTTTTTTTGATCCAATAAAAGAGTTCAGTCCGGATGCAACAATTACTGAAGTTAAGTTACTTCCATCAGGTATTAAATATTTCTCAAAAGAACCAAAAAATAAGTATAGGCTGTTCTTTAAGAATAAGCAAGTTGACGCTATAACTATTTCTGATCTGATAGAGTATTTTAATAAAAATAAGGATATAACTCCATCCAAATCTTTGAGCGGATGGTTGTTCTATCAAAGCCAAACATATTATTACAAGTATATCAGAGATTGTTTTTTTATTGATTATAATGATGAATCTACGTTAACAATCATGCATCTGTTATTTACTGGAATAATAGGCAAATCATTCAAATTGGAAAAGCGACCATCGTAAGATAAATACTCCATATATTTGGAGTATTTCATGGCAAAGATGGTTGAAAATGTTCTCGTAATCAAACTTAGTAAGCTGATCAGAGACAATGAAGATGCATCAGACATCTTAAATAACGAAGTTCTGACAGCACTTGAACAAGTAACACAAGAACTGGTCGGTGCTGGTGTTCTGGTGGAAGTGGAAACGGCGTAATGGCACAGTCAACCACTCTCATACTGCTTCCACAGACTCCTTATGATAATCCGGGCAACGGTGCCCCTTATACTGTTACCGGTGAATATGTTCCAGCAGCATCATATTATCTTGGTAACCAAGATTTACAAACCGTCAATATTAGTTTGACAGACTGCACCGGTAATATTGTCATTGAGGCAACACTTGCCACTACCCCACAAGAAATTGATTGGTTCAGTGTATATGAACTTGACGCAAATGCGAATGCAGCATCAAACTCTGCACCACAAATCGCATCTAATGCTTCAATATACACTAATATACAAGGAAACTTTGTGTTCATGAGAGCCGCAGTTTACGATTTCCAAGGCGGCGGCGTGAACTATATCAAGCTGTCATATTGAACGGAATTAATTAAATGAAAATAGTAGCAGTCATGCCTGGCAGATATCATCCCTTTCATAAAGGTCATGCAGCAAGCTTCAAACAACTTGCTGAGAAATTTGGATTGCCCAATACACTTTTAGCAATTTCGGCTAAGCAAGAGCAGCCAAATAGCCCATTTATGCCACAAGACAGAGCCAAGATGGCGCAGCATCTTGGAATCCCATCAGAAAATATTATTATCGTCCGCAATCCATATAGTGCTACAGAGTATGCAGATCATCTTGCAAGCAAAGGAATAGACCCAACAAAGACTGCATTGGTATTTGGAGTAAGTGCTAAGGACATGGAGGATGATCCGCGTTTTTCATTTAAACCTACTAAGAGCGGCAAGCCAAGTTATTTTCAGCCGTATTCTAAAGAAGCATTGGAAAATATGCAACCAATGACGAAAGGTGAACCGGGAACTGGTCATGCATACGTGATGACTACCAATGTTCAAGAGTTTCCTATTGCTGGAAAAACTATGCGCGATGCAAGTGCCATTCGTAAAGCATATGCGGGAGCTAAGCAACAGAAGAAAATGCGTATCCTTCGTGATCTATATGGCGATTCAGCGGAACAAATGAAGCAAACTTTTGACAACAATTTACAAATCACAGAGAGTATTGCCGCACTTGTCAATAAGATAAAACCATTGATTAGTGAAGCCACCCTTGAACAAAAAGAAAAGTTTGTGCAGTTACTCAGTGAAGCAAAGAAGGCTATTATAGCTACAGCCGATGATACTGTAGATGAAGCGGCAAATGCTGCTCAACAGGCTGCTATTGCCATTAATATGAAGAAGCATCATAAGAAGCCAAAAAAGACCAGCGAATCCAAAATGATGGAATCTCTTGGCGATGGCTTCTATTTAATTGATGAGTCAGAAGTTGTATTCCTTTCAAAAGCAGATGAAGTCGTTAATGCGAAAAAAAATATTGATGAAACTGCAGATTATTTGACAGAAAAATAATTTCACCCCCTCTTCGCGGTGTAAATATCATTATAGTTTACAACAAAGAAGAGGACTACATGGCACGTAAACCAACAAATAAAACTAAAAATATCGCACCTAATGGTGAAGAACGCACTGTTCCCGTTGAACAGGTTCATGCAATTGCTGAACAGGCTGCACAAGAACAACAGCAGCCACAAGAAGGGCAGATTCAAGTAAACGTTGACTACCTTCGCACTACCAAGGTTCACATTGCAATGCCATGTTATGGCGGCATGTTAACTGAATCAACTTTCATGTCGTTTATCAAGTGGGCAAATACTGCTCGCCAGTTAGGTATTGACTGGACACTTGAAACGATGGTAAACGAATCACTTATCAGCAGAGCAAGAAACACTCTCACTGCTAAGTTCCTTGACATGCCTGACGCAACACACTTGTTCTTCGTTGATGCGGATATTGGATGGGAGCCATGGCACCTATTAGTTCTTATTAATCGTGACGTTGATGTTATCGGCGGATTGTATCCAATGAAGACTATGCCTATCAAGTGGGTAGTAAATGGATTTGAAGGCGCAGAAGAAGGTCCAGATGGACTACAGGAAGTTTCTAAGGCTGGAACCGGGTTCCTTCTTATGAAGAAGCATGTATTTGAAAAACTCAATTCACATCCTGCAGTCAAGCAGTATAAGAATGATATCGGTCTTGACCCAAAGTATGACCAGTATTTGAAGACTTATTTTGATACTGCTGTTCGTCAGAATCGCTACTATTCGGAAGACTGGACATTCTGTGAAAATTGGCGCGACATTGGTGGAAAGATTTATGTTGACAAGCGTGTGCTTCTTCGTCACTCCGGTTCATATGTATTCTGCATGGAAAATCAGGAACATCTGCTCAATACGGTTGGTCCAATGTATGTTGAATCATTAAAGGCAAAGGCAGCAATTGAGGCACAGGTGGCAACCATTTCATCACCTGAAGATGTCGCAGCCGCTGCAATGTCAGCCGCAGGAATTAATCCTTCTGCATAATACTTATTTTTTGAATAGTGTAAAAATTGAGACCTCAGAAATGGGGTCTCTTTTTTTGTATGGGATAAATACTCTATAATTAAGGGTCTTAATAATGAAAATCAAAGATATTTGTGAATCAACATGCGCAGGTGGAATTGCTCCAGTAGCGATGCCAATGACTACACAAAAACGCACAAAAGAATCGGTAGACGTTAATGGCTTACAGCCTGCCGAAAAGGTGATGAAGGGCAAAGCTAAGAAAAAAGGTCCTTATATGAACTCAATTAGTGAATCAAAAAAGGTTTCTGAGGCACACCTTGATGAGGAAGATGTAATCATGATTCCAGGCCAAGGTCGCTCAATGAAAACTGGATTTGTTGCACATGATCCTGATCGTGCAGAGCATGAAGGTGAAACTCTTAAGAATAGCCTACGCACAATTGTTCGTTTGTCTTCTGAATTGGAAAAGCGTTTATCTGATAAAGATCAATTCCCTGAATGGGTATCAGAAAAGGTCGGCGGAATCAAGGCGATGATGACAAGTGTGATGCAATATCTTGCAAGTCAACAGGATGCCGGTAAACCTTTTGAAACGAAGAAGATTCCGAATGGCGGGACTATTGCTGGTGGTATTGCCGCAGAGAATAAGAACAATCTACGTAAACGTAACGACAGTAAGAAAAATACACTCGGTCTTCAATGGGGTGACATTCCAACCGAAATCGCTAATATGGACAAAAAAATTAATTTTTATGAGTCATATGTAGTAAACGATGGAAAACTATTTGAAACTAACGAAACATCTAACTTAGATGCATTCGATAAACTAAATGACCTTGCGGAGGCTAACCCAACTGTTGGTAACAAATATTTAATCATCGGTCTTTACCTATTGAATGATCAATTGGAAATATCACAATATCCAGAAATGTGTGAATTGCTATCAAAAACTTCCAACTCATTTAAAGTTAAACTTGGAAATGATAATAGAGTAGTAGAATTCCCATCAAAAACAATGTCAAAAGTAATGCCAGTAGTAACACTTCTATTTAAAAATGTTGGCGACTATGATAAAATGAGATCATATGTCAGTATTAAATTTGACGGTGACTCACTGCCAGCGTTCACTAATGATGTTGTAGAAGGCGCAAAAGTTGATCGCATGGCAAAGCATATTGCTAAGTCGGAACGCGAAGCAGGTAAATCTAAGGACAAGGCAGAAAATATTGCTTGGGCAACATTAAATAAGCGTGGAATGTTAAACAACAAAAACCACAAAAAAGGCAAATAATCCATGAGTTCTGTAATGAAGGGCATCATTGATGAAGAAGACATTGATGAAGTCAATCTTAATAGTTATAAGAAAAAAGAACGATTTGATTCTTATGTATTAGGAAAACGCCCACCAAAAGAAGCAAAATTAATAGGGGAAATAGGAAATAATTTTCCTGTCTATAGATATGCGGATGAATATGGTGAAAATGAATTCTTCGTTACCTCACCTAAATCAGGTAAAACTGTAATATTTCTTAGTACTGAAGTGCCATCCAGTGCCAAAAACGTGCATAAAATTAATATAGTAGTGGCAAGTGATAAATCTCCCGGCGTAGATAAGCTATATCGTTTTCTGGTATTAAAAAAAGATTTGGTGCTGGTAGGTGATGATCAATCTGAGGGTGCCAGAAAAGTATGGAAAAAAGCCACCAGACATCCCGGAATTAATGTGCATGGATTTAATCCAAAAACAGGCAATGCATTCCATCTTCGTGCATCCGACGAAGAAGGCTATTCAAATGCCACAGAAAGAGATAAATGGCGCGCAGATAAAAAGAACGCTTATGGTTCTGGACTTGAACCGGACAAACTACTGAAATATGACTCAGAAATTGATAATTTAATAGATGTGGGGAATTCCCAAATTGTTATGCACAAGCGTGACAAGAACATGACCAAAGAAAGTATTGAATCATTGTTGCGTCCTTTGTGTGAGCACAAAATACGTCGCAGAAGTTCAATTCTTAAGGGAATTGTCGGAGAAGATTCAGACATGCAGTTTGCCGCTGAAAAGACGCCAGCAGTTAATCCTTATGGTGGAAAAAAAGATAGGCAATTTAGAGGTGCCATCAGCGAAATGCCAGATACTTCTGGTCCAGTAGGAACACAAGATGGTGGATGGCGTCAAGTTAAATTAAAGCCTGCTGGTCAACTTGATGAATCTGATGTTCCTAAATGGTTAGAACTTGATCATCTGGGTTCTATGGAAAATAAATTACAGTATTACGAAGCATATGCTAAAAATAAAGGTAATGTTCTTGAATCAAACGAGGATGATTACATTGATTCATTCGTGAGTCTGGCTAATATGGGAGATTCCCCGGACATTAACTCTGAATGCATCATGATATCATTTTTACTTCTAAACAATAAACTCAGTTTGATGCATCGTCCAGAATTAGTAAAGCTATTAAAAGTTGATTCAGGAAAATACACTGTAAAATTAATGGACCAAGACAATAGAGTTGTAGAATTTCCAATTAATAGCAATTCCGCAATAGCGCCTATCATAACACTTCTGTGCTCATCTACTGATACGTATGATAAAATACGAACATACGTAGAATTACGTTTTGACCTATCGTTACCGGACTATATCAATGAGGACACTTCATATGGTGGTGGCGGTGGACAAGGTGGTTATGCTGGACAGTCCTATCGTAAGTTCAGACCAAAAATGGCCGGGACTCATATGAAAAAAGAAAGTGCGATTCTGAAAGGAATTCAGATGTGAGAGCATTTGAGTTTCTGACAGAAGATCAGACAACCACTATTCAATATCATATTGGCAATGCCAATAGTATTAACAGAGACGTCATGACTCAACTGTCACGCCTGATATCAGAAGGCGCAGAAGTTGATATGGGAGTTGTAAATCGCAACCTCGCATCAGCACCGTCTATAGGTTATGCGATGGATGGTAATCAGGCAGTCGGCGTTATCGTATTAAAAAATCCGGTGAGTTCATATCGCCAAAAATGCTTTGTCGCAGCAGGAGTTCCGGAATTAGAAAGCCGATATAATTTAGAAATCGGTTATGCGTTCGTCAAAGAAGAATATCGTGCAAGAGGCGTAGGAATTTATCTTTGTCGCAAAATGGTTCGTTCTATCAGTGCACCGATTTATGCAACTACTCGTGAGGCCAATACTACGATTAATAAATTATTGCAGTTTGGCGGATTTCATAAAGCAGGAAATTCTTGGAAAAGTGATCGCGGAAACTATAATCTTTTCTTGTGGATTAAAGGTTAAATAAAAAATGAAAACCAATGACATTGAAACCATTAATTATTTCGCATATGCACACAACGCCAATACTCATATCATGAAGAAACGCTGTCCTTCAGCAAAATTAATTGGCACTGGCGTTCTTAAAAATTTCAAGTTAGTTTTCCGCCATTATGCTGATATAGAAAATGAAGATAATACTGAATGCTATGGTGTTCTATGGAATATCAATATCAAAGAGTTAAAGACGCTTGATTATGACGAAGGCATTCACAAATCTTACAACAGAATTCCAGTATCCGTAGATACTGAAAATGGTCCAGTAAAAGCAATGGCATATATAATGGACCCCGCTAACAGTGTTAAAAAACTTACACCTGAATGGTATATCAAAAGCGTTGAAGAGGGATATAAAGAACATGGTCTTCCCGTTGAAGCCGTAGAAAATGCTCCTAAGAATGAAGGCTTTGACCAACCACTAAGCGAAGCAGGAGGGGTGCCTACGTATTATTTCTCTTACGGAATGCTATGTGATCCTAATAATATGCATAATGCTAAATTAGTGGGCGTCGGTGAACTTCGCAATTTTGAGTTTAAATTGTATCGTTTTGCAAATGTTGAACCAAGCACGGGAAGCAAGGTGTATGGTTGCCTGTGGGAAGTTGATCGCAGAATGTTAAGTGAGTTGGATTACTTAGAGGGATATCCTCAGATGTATGACCGTCGCACATACCCTATATACTGTGATGGTCAAAAATATCCAGCAGAAGTCTATCTGATGACCCCAGATACTATTAATCGCCTGCAAGGCACTATCCCAGCCAACTCATATATTATGTCAATTAAGTATGGCTATTCGCATGCGGGTGTTCCTTTATACCAACTGTATGATGCGCTTGATACATTAGACGATCACAAATATCATGGATACACTGATACTAAAAATGATTACTCCACGTGGAATAATAGTAGCTATCTAGACGTTAAAGATGACAACGAGGATAATGGTGATTGGGACCCTTCTTATAGAGGACACCGAAACATTCAATATGAAACTGTCAGCACGGGAATGGGAGGCGGATCAGCAGGTAATAGCGGCGGCGCAATGGTAGGTGGTCCAACTACCTATGAACAAGAACATGCTTTAACTAAACACAAAGGGCGTGGGCAGAGAAGAACATTAGCCAGCACTTATGAGAGTGTAGGTAACCAGACAATAACTCTATCAGACATTTATGATGGTGCTTATCCTGATCATGATGAAATGGTTTGGAACTTTGTTGGCGATAACGACTTTGATATACCATTTGCTGTTCATACTATTCAACCATTTGTATTGGAACAATTGCTATCGAATCAACATGGTGTTGATGATTTAGAAGATTTGTTTGATAAAATGCAACCTGCTCAGGAAGCAATAGTATCTGATTATCAAAATAATCCTAATCTTTCTCAGGAAATAATAGTGCTTGCGGGTGACAGAATTATTGACGGGCATCACAGGGCATTGGCAGCAGCATTATCTAATCGACCAATCAAGTATATTGATGTGACTGAGGAAGCATAAATACTCCAATAAGGACTATTAATAATGCTGGCTGATAATTTAAAAACATTGCTCGGAAGCACTCACGTATTATATACTAAAATACACGGATTTCACTGGAACGTTCAAGGAAAGGATTTCCCTCAATATCACAAATTCTTGAATAAATTCTATGATGAAGTTTATGAAACGATTGATACAATTGCTGAATATATCAGAACATTAGATTCATTTGCTCCGGGAAGTCTCGCGAGATTTATGGAACTTACCATAATTGAAGAACAATTATTGGTTCCAAGAGCAGAACTAATGATGGCAGAATTGCTTGAAGATTCAGAAAAAATGATAGAGTTAGTAAAAGACATATTTGACGTTGCTACTGAAGCCAGAGAGCAGGCGATTGCAAATTTTATGGCAGACCTACAAGAACTTTATGCTAAAAAAGCATGGATGTTGCGTTCAATTCTTAAAACTTCACGAGCATAATATATGAGAGCAAAACAATTTCTTGAACTGTATGAGGCACAACAGCAACTATTTGAAGTGGAAATGTCCCCTTCAAGTTTAAGAAAACTTGCCAGTAATATTCCGGGTGCTTTAGCCGGTCTTGAGTATGAAATGTTTGTTCCGGATGTTGATTTAGGAGGCGATGACGATGAGCCAGAAGAAGACATGGATATGGACGAATCCGCAATTGACATTGACGATATTGTTCGTTTCTTTGACGACAGCGAACATAATACTTCAAGAACAATCCGCGAACTGAGACGAGAATTAGAAGAAAAATATTCCGAGTATGTTGACCGTGAAATTGAAGATGCCTGGCAGGGTTCCGAAGGTAAACGGCATCTTTACGACTGGATTAAAAATAATGTTGATAATGATGATCTTGCTGAATATTTAGACAAGACACCCGAAGAAGATGAAGAGGGCGATAAAGAAGAATTTAGTCCAACCGAGGAAGATTATGAAGAGGCAGCAGAAAAATCTTGGCAAGACGAAGATTCTTATTGTGATGATGCTAAAGAAGATTTCATTAATGACTATGATAGAAGCAATTTCAGTGAGAGAGATTTCTTAAGAGATATCGGAATTTATCACATGTCAGACGTAAACGGTAGTGTTTATGTTGACCTCACATGGCCGCACTGGATTCGCGGGTCATCGGGTGAAAGGGGAATTACTGAAGTTGCCGAAGACATATCAGAATTTTTAGGAATTCCGGTATATACGGGAGAATATCATTCTGGCGCAAGATCACCAAATGGCTATACATTAGAGACTGATGGTAGTTTACAAAAAGACGGTTATGCGGGTCTGGAATTGATAAGCCCGACCCCGCCGCCCCCAGTTGCCAAAACTCTTGAGGACATGGATAAAATTATTGAATGGGCACATGATAATGATTGCATAACTAATAAATCATGCGGGCTTCACATGAATATTAGTATTCCAAATTATAACAGAGATAATTTGGATTATGTAAAACTTGCAATACTTACAGGTGATAAATATGTTCTTGATCAATTTGGAAGAGCAGCTAATACATATTGTAAATCCGCTATTGATATTATTAAAAGTAAAGCAGCTAATACAGAGCAAGCTGAACAACTTATTGATAAGTTACGTAATAATGTAGAAGAAATTGCCAGTAAAATATTACATGGCGGTCGCACTGACAAATACACCAGTATTAATGTTAAAGAAAATCGTATAGAATTTCGTTCACCCGGAAATGATTGGCTAAATGCCGGGACTGAAAAATTGACAAACACGTTACTGCGTTTTGTAGTGGCATTGGATGCGGCTTGCGATCCAAACAAATACAAAAAAGAATATTATAGGGCACTGTATAAATTACTTAAGCCAAAAGACCCCAAATCTGACATGAGTTATTTTGCTCGTTATATGTCAGGTGAAATGACTAAAGAAGCATTAGCCGGTGATCTTTTACGCGCAAGAAAAACTCGTCTTGGTAAAAGCGGTATTGAGGAACTAAGTGAGTCTGAGGTCGATGATGGCGACTGGATTGTAACTGTAGGTGGTCGCGACAATAATACTAATACTATATATCTCAGATATACCAAACAAGTAAGTAATGGGACAGAAGCATTATCTGCCGCTCAAAAATTATATCCAAAAATATTTAATAAAAATAATGTTCAAAATACCACAGTTCAGAGATATAAAATTGATATTGATCCAGATTTAAAACTTTATAGAGTATATTATGGTTACTTGAACACTGACGTTGTTGCCAAGTCTGAACAGGAAGCAGAAAAGTTAGTTAAGATCATTGATGCTAGGCAAATTTCTCAATTTGGTGGTGACCCACGACTTAAGGCTGAAGAACTTGTGTCAGCTACTAAAAGAGCCATGAAAAATATGCTAATCATACAAAATAATAAGTTTGAAGAAGGTAAACATTGGCTTGAAAGTGACAAAATTTATATTATTAGAGGCAATTTAGAATATGACATACCCATCAAATATATTGCCGCTAAAACAGAGCAAGAAGCCGAAGTGATCGCCAAACTAATGTATCCTCAATTTGATGATGATGCTAATAATTGGTATATTGTTCGTGGTTCGGGCAATATTCTCTATCCAGAAGAATCTGCAACATATAGAAAAGCACAAGAAGAATTAATTAAAAATAATCAAACCAATCGTCAGTCAACAGATGACACGCATGCCACAGATATGTCAGATATTAAAATGTATCGCGTTCATAATATAATTGGATATGATTATGTAATGGCTAAATCGGAGGAAGAGGCGGAGGCGCTGGCCACTAAGATTAATTATGTAAAATTCCCCGCTGGTTCAGTGACTGCAGTTAGGGCAGAATTAGACCCAAGCAATACCGAGGAATTCGTTAGAAGACAAAATCTTAGATTAGCAAATGCACCTAAACCTTATCATATTATTGACACAAGAACTAATCAGCCTGTGCCTGATTCTACATTCCCGGTGATTAATGATCATGATGCAGTTTTGAGATTGCGTGATTATGCAAGTTTTGGAAGACATGGTTTATCATCAGCCCGAGCGCGCGAAGTGTTTGCGGTTCGTCCAGTGTCTTGATAAATACTAATTAATATGAGAGCAGTATGAGAGCAAAACAATTTCTTGAACTTTACGAAGCACAGCAGCAATTATTTGAAGTGGAAATGTCTCCTTCAAATTTAAGAAAACTTGCCAAAGGCATTGAAGGTGCCAAAGTTGGTATTGAATTTGAAATGGTTGTTCCAAACGTAAGTATAGAAAACAATGACGATGATGATGATGAAGTGAATTTTCCGGAACCAGAAATGAATAACCTATATGAACCTGCAAGAAGCATAGATGACATTGTTGAGTTCTTTGATAACCCTGGTTACAATGACTCACGCACAATCACCAGACTTAGAAACATATTAGAGACTAAATACCGAGAATGGGCTAAGCAGTTCGTTGATAAACAATGGGACAAGAATGGAAAAGAATATCTTCTAAATTGGATTAGAAAAAATGTTAGCCCAAACAAAATTGCTGATTATTTAGATTTACCCGAAGATTTGTTAGGTGATCGCATTCCTTCTAAGGAAGATTATGAAGAAGTAGCGTATGAAGAATGGATGCGCCCCGGCAATGCGGCTGGACATAATTATTATGATGCGGCATATGAATCATTTCGCGACGGTGATGTATTGCCTAATTATTATTATGATGAAGATGATGAAGACTCTGATCCGGACGAAAATAAAGAATATATATTTGGTTTTGACAGCGATGATGCCGATGATGCTGATGAAGAAACATTCTTAGAAAGTCTCGGAATCAATGATATGGAAGATGTGTATCATAACTCATTGAATAGCAATCATGTATTATCATGGCCAAGCTGGACTGATCCACAACCTGAATATAACAGTAGTAGTAGTTCTTCTTCTGGCGGATCAGAATCAATACAAGATACCGCATTAGGGTTCATGAAGGCTCTCGGCTATGATTCAATTGCATATTCTACTTCATATCACGGAACATATTATAAATGGGACGGTAACGATTGGGAATATTATGGTAATAAAAAACCAAATGATTGTTATGCGGTTGAGCCGGATACCAGCATAACAAAAAAGTCCGATGAGGCAGGTTTGGAGTTTGTGAGTCCACCACTTCCTCCAGAACAAATTATGGCAGATATTAAAAATATAAAAACATGGGCTAATCGCATTGGAGCCTATACTAATAAATCTACTGCCATTCATACTAATGTTAGCGTTCCTAATTATGATATAGGAAAAGTTGACTATGTTAAACTTGCTCTATTATCTGGCGACAAATATGTCTTAGATCAGTTTGGTCGGACATTTAATGATTATACCAGTTCTTCACTAGATATTATCAAAAATAGATCATCTCGGTTATCTAATGAACAAGTAGAAAAGTTGTTGGATAAACTAAAAAACAACGTGGAAGAAATAGCCAGCAATGAAATTCATGGACCATATTCAATGAAAAAAATGGTATCTGTTAATACCGGCGATCCGGCTGGTTACAATAAGAAAAGCGGTTATGTAGAGTTTCGTGCTCCGGGTGGCGATTGGCTTGGGACTAACTATGAAAAAATTGAGAATACGATTCTAAGATATATCGTCGCTCTTGATGCTGCCGGTAATCCTGAAAAATACAAACGTGAATATACTAAAGCGTTGTATAAAATACTAAAACCCAAGACTGCCACAGATAACATGAGTCTATTTGCTCAATATATGGCTGGTAATATTACCAAAGAAGCATTAGTAAGTAAACTTAAGGTTAAGAAAAAACCTTCACAAACAAACGATAAAATTGCTTCCACACAGTCAGGTGAAGATGAAACTATGTATAGATTCAGCACTCGTGATGGTTCAGTTGCGCCTGCTTATGCATCTGGTTCTGATCCAATGGAAGCATTTGATAGATTAACTGCACGTAATGCTGTATGGAGAACTATGCCTATTAGTAATGTTCTTACTCATGTTGCTGAACCCAGTCGAAGACAAACTCCTCCTGATGTTCAACAATTATCATCACCTGAACCTGATTCAATACCTGAATTAACCCGTGAATATCAACAGTGGTGTGAGCAACAAGGTCTTCCATATGTGGCAACAGAATATCAGGACTTTGATGAACTAACCGATGCGCAACGTGATTGGATAATGCGCTTTAATGTTCGCTGGTCGGCTGCAGAAGAAGCGCGTGATGCGCCCCAACAACAATCATCTTCCGAAAGAAGATTGTATTCAGTAAGAAATACAGACACAGGTGACGTAATGCAAGTTTTTGCAGATAGCCCCCTTAACGCAATGATCGGTGCAAGAAGTGAAAATCCCGACTTCCGTAATGCTTCTCTTCATGCAGCAATAACTGCACCTGAACCAGATCAAACTCCCCGCCACACAGAAGGCGAATCATTATATCGGGTGACCAATAATAACACTGGTGAGCAAATAACTATTGCCGCAGGTTCATTACAAACTGCATATGGCAGAGCGCAAAGAAACAATCCATCATGGCAAGGCTCCATACTGACTGCCCGTCAGATTGGCTCTGATGAAATTAGTCCAGAATCTCCGACATATGATGTGCGTGATACAGCAGGAACAATACATACATTACAAATACAAGCCAACAACGCCGATGAAGCCAGAAGAATAGCAAGATTACGTTATCCCGAACTTGACAGTCTTCCGGACACCAGACTTCTTGCAACAAGAAGATCATCATAATGAGAGCAAATGAATTCATAACAGAGTCATCGGGAGTAAGACTCAAAGATTTAGCCACTGTGAAAACTAATTTTCCGGATGCCGATTTCTGGCTTCAGCGCAAAGGTAGCGAGAAGTCTGTAGGCACACCAACCAAAGAGTTTTCACCAGAAAATATCGGCATCAAGGTAACGGCTACTGATGTTCTTGATGCAAGATATCTGTATTACATGATGCAGCATATTCACAACATTGGATATTGGAAACAGTTTGCGAGTGGTGCATTGAGACTAGTCAATCTTCCATTACAACATGTTGCCAATCTTCCTCTTGGTATGAATGAATCTTTAAATGAAGATGAAAATGTTCAAATAAAAACTGACCTAACTTATACCGATAGCTATCAGGGACAGGCAGACGGATTCATACTTGCATCTGCTAACGGTAAATCACCATGGGCGGATGAAGGAAATGGCTATTGTCCTAATGCAGTTGGTGGATTGGATTTTAGTATCTACGAAGGCAAGGCATTAATCAAAATGGTGCAGGTTAAGCCCGAATATCAACGCATGGGAATCGGATTGGCTTTAGTAAAAAGACTTGAACAAGAAGTTGGTAAGGGAAACATTGACTGGGGGATGATGACCGACACCGGAAAAGTATTACATGATAAGTATCAGAATTTAGATGAGGCGTTGCCAACTTGGGCTAAAAAAGGTGAGTTTATAATTGAGTCAATCGGACCTGATACGATCTTTAATCAGGTGAAAAAAATTCACCATACCTTCCGAGATATAGAAGAAGGTGATTTACCTGACCGTATCTATTGGTTTAGTGAGTACAAGAAAAGTGAACTCCCGCTATCACTGCTTTATTTACATGAATTTTTTGTTGATGAGCAATTGGTAGATGATTATGTAAAACTAATCCAATCTTCACCCAATACAATGCCGCCTATTGTATATGATCCTATCGCTGGTTCAATCATTGACGGTAATCATAGAGCCAATGCTTATGCTAAATTAGGCTATGACACTATACCCGCATACGTTGGGTTAACAAAATCTGACAGTTACGGTGAGCGTGAAAACGAAATTGACGAAGCATTTCCTTCTTGGGCTAAAAAAGGTGCATTGGCAGCAGGCGGCGCGGCTGCATTGGCGGCTGGTGGTGTAGCACTAAGGCATGCACAAGACGATAAGCCTCAAGTCAGATTTGAACTCCCAAATGCTAAATCAGCAGAGAACGCACTCCGCCAAGATGCAAAAATTCTCGCTCATACTATGTGGGGAGAAGCAAGAGACCAAGGCATTGATGGTATGATTGCCATCGGCAACGTCATAAATAATCGTGCCAAGGATACGAAACATGCAAGAATGTTTGGACAAGGCATCAAAAATATTGCAACCAAACACAAGCAATTTAGTTGCTGGAATCCCAATGATCCAAACTTTAAGTATGCTAAAGAAATGGAAAAAATTGATCACATCGTCAACACAAAGCGCGCGCCGAACAACGAAGACTTCAATAAATGGTTATCAGAGTTTAAAAATACCGGAGAGTTTCTAGATTATAAAAAATGGCGTAAGAGTTTAGAACTGGCAACTAAAATTCTGTCTGGTCAACTTCCTGATCCAACTCATGGAGCAGTGTATTATCACACTAAAAACGTTCATCCTGAATGGGCAAAGAGTATGAAAAAAATAGGCTCACTTGGTCAGCACGTTTTTTATTCTTTACCTACGGCTATAAAAGAAACTCATGAATTAGACGAATACAAAGTGGACAATGAAAATGGTTTGGGTCAAGTTCCATACAATGCTAATGTGGATTATATGGGATTACGAGTTTTAATGAAACCGAGTATATTTTTGAAACTTGCTCACAAATTAGAAAATCCCAGAAGCGTTGATCATATCGTGAATCACATTAAACAAGGTGGCGCATTGGGTTCTCCATTTTTGTCCATAGACATTCCCCGTGAATGGGAAGAGGGCGATTTCAAACATGATGCCAGAGTAAGCGGACACGAAGGACGCAATCGCATGATGGCTATTCAGCAAGTTGAAGGCGATGATCCAGTTGAAGTTCACCTATTTCCGCGTGGAGGAATGAGAGCCAGACATCTTACGTCAGAAATTATCAAGCATTTACAAGATAGTATGTTTGGACAAGACGGAAACTATGTGTGTGGAAATTTATTCCAATTAATGCAAAAATAACTGTTGACACGTTTATTCTCCCATCTTATAAGTCATCCATCATAAACAAAGAGCGAGATGTAACGTGACTTTCAAACTTAGTAATTCCGGTGTGGTTGCAGTTGTTACCATGGACCGTCTCGAATCTATTCGCGTGTCCAATATTATTCGTAGGGCAGGTATTCCGCGCGAAACTTATTTCACTGGCAACATCAAAAAGCAGATGAAGAAGTCTTCTGATTTGGAAGCAGTGATCCTTGTTCAGGATGGTGCTATCTTCATTAAGGACATGCTTACTGGCATTCAGCGTGAGGTCACCGGTGATCTCGTGAAATCTGTGGAATATGTTCTTTATTATGGCTATCATGAAGATGACGTTTGTGTCCGAGACAATGCTTACGATTTTGGTGATTTTTCGTTGTATGGCATCGTTTAAAATTAAACACTACATGAAACATGAGGAAATTCCATAATGTCTAATAAACCCACTATGACCATTGACCAAGATGGACATAAAGAATGGCGTCTGGATGGCAAACTCCATCGCGAAGATGGACCTGCTTTTGAATATGCAGATGGTACTAAGAAATGGTATCTGAATGGCAAACTCCATCGTGAAGATGGGCCTGCTGTTGAATATACAAATGGCGAGAAGCAATGGTATCTAAATGGAAAACTCCATCGCGAAAATGGACCCGCTATTGAATATGCAAATGGCACCAAGATATGGTACCTGAATGGCAAACGCCATCGCGAAGATGGACCTGCTGTTGAATATGCAGATGGTTCCAAGCGTTGGTATTTAAATGACAAACGCCATCGCGAAGATGGACCTGCTGTTGAATATGCAGATGGTTCCAAGTGGTGGTATCTAAATGGAGAAAAAATAGATCAATTGGTTTTCTGGGTTACCACTAAAGAGCGCGAGCAACAGAAAACTTCTTGACATACGATATCGCACGTATTATAAGCTTTTACACAATTACAAAAGGATATTTCAAAATGGCCAAGACCCTCCAAGAAAACGATGTTGTCAATGATGCTGATAATGATCGCATTCCCGTTCTTCCGATGCAACTTCGCAAAAGCATTGATGTTGGTGGTAATCGCGAAATCATTTTCCAAGACGGTGACAGGGTAAAGATTCCCCTTCGCACCATTGACGCGTTTTTTGACATTTATAATCGTCTTAAGCCCATTGATCGTGAAGCTATGCAAAATAAGGCGAGCAAGAGTGCGATGGACTTTGTTGATGCACTGATTGACTTTGCCCAAAAAGAGAAGATGCCGCGCAGTATCTACTGATATTAAAAATTTCCCATAATAGCTAAATAATAGTGCCTTGGTGTAAGAAAAACTTACACTTGGGCATTGTTGTTTAAGGTGAGGATTTATGGGAGATATCTTTAAAGTTATTGGTGACGTAGGATTTCCCATTGCCGCTGCATTTGGTGCCGGATATTTTGTATTCCTAACTCTCAAATTTATTCTTGCAGGAGTTACCAGTAGCGTTAAGAACATGGCTGGTATTATTACTGCACTTGATAACCGCGTAAAAACTATGAATCATGATGTCATTCGTATTGACACGGTTGTTTCAAACGCGCTTGGGCTAAGTCCTGACGTTGAGCGTATTGGTCGTTCTGACGGAAAAAATGATGCCAGGAGAGATTGATAAAAATACACTTAGCAATTAAATAACGATCCACTTTACAGTCCATACTCGCAATAAAAAAGATGTATTAAATAAGAAGAAAAATAAATGAGCATAGAAATAGCAGAATTGGTCAACAAGTATGGGTTTCCTATCATTGCCGCTGGTGGAATGGGCTATTTTGTATTTCATGTATGGGAATGGGCAACTAAAGAAGTTAAACCAGTTCTCAGTGAGACAAATACTGTCCTGATTGCGTTAATTGATCGTATACGTATGTTGGATAACGATCTAATACGTCTCAATCAAAAAGTCAATACCGTATTGCATTTGCGCGGAAAAACGATTGAGCATGAACGTGTTGAGGCTGAAAAAATTATTAATCAGCCACGAGTTCGCCATAAAGACACGGAAGAATCTCAAGAAGCAGCATCAGGCAATAGTTAGGTAAAATAATGAAAACCATAACAACACTAATGCTTTTTGGTATGCTGTTTATGAGTGAAACTGCGCATGCTGATCAAATAGTTCAGCAATTCAAAGACCCATCATTCAATGGTATTAACTGGTCTAACCATGTTTTATCAATTGAATCAATAGAGGCGTCCAATAAATCAGCAAATACGAATGCACTTGCATCTGCACAGGCGGCTGCGGCAAATGCGGCTGCTAACACACCTCTTGCAAAATTTGTGTCTCTATTTGAATCTCAGGTATATTCACAATTGGCAACGCAATTATCAAATAATCTGTTTTCAACAAGTGGACCATCATCAAATGCTGGAACATTTAACTTGGCTGGAAATAGTATTAGTTACGTAAAAACAAACAATGATGTTACATTGACTGTAGTAGATACTTCCGGAAACAAAACTATAGTTACAGTTCCGATAGCAACATTTGCATTTTGAAGGAATAGAGTGTGAATAAACAGATTGCTTTACCATTATTAATTCTATCAGCTTTATCCCTTTCTGGATGTATTGGTGCTATTAGTCCACGACTAAACAAAGACGTTGAAATCATGCGTGAGAAGGCAAGAATAGAAGGTTTCGCAAATCCAAAAATATTTGTTAATTTACCTGAATTGGATGGTCCTGCTATTCCTATTGCAGTATATAGTTTTACAGATAAAACTGGCCAACGTAAAAATTCATCCAGTGTTAGTAGTTTTAGCACGGCAGTTACTCAAGGTGCAGATGCATACTTAGTAAAAACTCTCTCAGATGTAGGAAACGGAAAATGGTTTAAGCCTGTTGAGCGCGTGGGCATTGAAAGCCTTATAAAAGAGCGTCAGCTTATACGTCAAATGCGTGAATTGGAATTCGGTGATAAGGCACCTCCATTGCCACCTCTTATGGTGTCAGGTCTTATTATTGAAGGTGGAATTATTGATTATAATAGTGACACCAAAACTGGAGGGAACGGGGTTCGCTACCTTGGTATAGGTCCGAATACTCAATATAGCCAAGATATGGTTGTCATAAATATGCGTCTCGTGTCTACGCAAACTGGGGAAGTCTTAGATAGCGTAACCGTAACAAAAACTATTATCTCAACATCAGAAGGTTTAACTGCATTTAAATTTTTTGATTTAGGAACGCATGCTTTTGAACTTGACGCTCAACAGACAGCGAATGAACCGGGAAGTTATGCTATTCGTTCAGCAATTGAAGTTGGTGTAGTAGAACTAATCAAACATGGTGAAAAGAAAAAATTATGGCACTATAAAACTAATACGTTACCAACCAATAAGGAATTAAAATAATGAAAGCAATAAAAATAATAAAATACGCATTAATTCTTAGTTCGCTATTTGTATCCGATGCTACATTTGCTCAGTCACTTACGGCGGAATCTAATCCAACAAGTGTCCCATCTGCCGTTTTACCAACTCTACCAAATCCTCCTGCAATTATCGCCTCATCTCCTAATGAGCAGGCAGCATCTACGTTGGACACAACTAACCAAGTATATATCAACCAGTCAGGATTTAATGTCAATGTTAATATCCAACAAACTGGTGTATCAGACTTGATTGGAAGCCTATCATATCCAACTTTTCTACGTGGAGACAATCAAGTATTAACCGTGATTCAGACTGGAAACACAAACAATCTACAGTTAGGAATTATTGGTAACATTGGCGCAGGTGCCGGAACTACAGCAACTATTCAACAACTCGGCAATGGCAACTATGCTAATATTCAATGCGGAACTGGCAAAAACGATCCAAATTGTAATGGATTAAATTTGAATGATAAATTTAATGGTAATTTCAATACTCTTAACTTTCATGGATCAGCCGCAAATATCACTCAAACAGTTGATATTGAAGGTAACAACAACTACACTAATATCTTTTCCAACTCTCCAAATTCTTCACAGACATTATTGTTCAATGGTGAAAACAACACAATTAACGTAAATCAGACTGATGCAGGTGGAAACTATGGTCACAGTTTATTTGCAAATGTCATCGGAAGCAATAATACGCTTACTGTTCAACAATATGGTGCTTCAGAAACCGTAATCAATATTCAAAGCACTGGCTCAAATGGCATCTTTAATATTAAAACCGGTCATTAATTTAATTGGATTACTATGCTTGCTAATTGCCACCCCGGCGTTAGCAAGCATAGGGTCTATTACCAATTTCAAAGGTGCTGGACAAATTAAACGTGGTTCCGCATCCATTCCTGCTAATCAAAATTCTGGCATTGAGAAAATGGACATTGTATCTACTAACTCGCAAGGTAAGATAAAAATAACATTCATTGATGCAACTACTGTCAACATTACTGAAAACAGTAGACTCGTGATTGATGATTTTGTGTTTGATAGTAAAAATTCATCAAAGGGTAAATTGGGTCTTAAAGTGGCGTTAGGAACTATAAGATATACATCCGGCGCGCTGGCTCATGGAAATCCATCAGGCATTAACATACGCACTCCTACGGCAACTATAGCGGTTCGTGGAACAGATTTTGTGATGTCCGTTGACGAAACTGGAGAATCTACGGTTATTCTTGTTCCAAATTGCTACGATGATAAAGACATAACAAAAACTGAGTTTGATTGCTCATCCGGTGTTATTGAAGTCATAACTGCGGCTGGAATAGTAACTTTGAACAAGCCATTTCAGGCTACTGTAGTCCAGAATTCATTTATACCACCATCACCTCCTATAAAAATTACTACTGCACTAAAAGTAATGAATAATAATATACAGATTTCTCCGCTTGCAACTGATGATGGAAAAAGTTTAATTAAATTTGCAAAGAATGCAGCCACAAAATATGCCAACCCATCTAAGGCAATAGCAGATTCAAATAAAGACCCCACAACAAATTCAAATGATAGCGCCGAAGAAGCAGAACTCGCCGTGCAACAAAAATCTTCAAGTCAAATCAATGATCAAAAAGATACACTTATACCCAAAATTACTGTTTCTGGTAGAGTGATATATACGAATGTATCACCTACCTATGTCAAACAGGTTCAGGAGGGGTGGGCATATGCGCGTATGTCAAGTGATAAAAATCAAGTCGTTGCAATATGGGTTGATCTTAAAACCGATACACAAATTATTTCGTCACAAGAAGGATTAATTGACTTCTACGATTTTGTGAATGCTAAGTATCCAACTTCGGGATCAGGTAAAGCAACTGGTAACATAAATATAATACAAAATGGAGCAGTTCCACCAACTAATAGCGGAAAATAATAAAGGATAGAGTCATGAAAAAATTAAAAAAAATACTAATAAATCCGTGGTTGGCTCTCCTGACATTTGCAATATTGCTTATAGTTAAACTATCAAATCCATATTTAATAGATGCAATGAAACTTAAATTTTATGACTATCTAATGTTAAGTAAACCAATTCACAGTGATCAGATTGTAATTGCAAATATTGGTGAAAGGGCATTAGAGAAATACGGACAATATCCATTTCCCAGAGATACATATGCAAAAATCGTCAACAATCTATATGATAATCATCATGCTGGTTTAGTTGGCAGCACCATAATGTTTCCAGAAAAGGATAGGTTTGGCGGAGATGATGTGTTTGCTAAGTCGCTTACAGAGCATCCAGTGGTTCTAAGTCAAACTGTTTCTGCCGATTGCACACGCAACAATAGTTCAACCCGTAAAACTGGCGTTGCAATAGTAGGTGATGGCAAGCCAACAGAATTTTTACCAAATTATCCATGTGTTCTTGATAATATTTCAGTGTTGCAAGAGTCTGCTGTAGGTGTTGGTATAACATCAACGCTTCCTGAAACCGATGGTGTTGTTCGTCGCGTTCCTATGCTGGCAACATCAAAAGGAGATTATTATCCTTCGTTTGCATTAGAAATGCTACGTGCTGCTACAGGTGATCCAAGTTATCAGGCAAAAATAAATGAGACCGGCATTGAGGCAGTTCGTATTCCACAGTTTGGTAAAATTTCCACTGACGAATATGGTCGCGTGTTTGTTAATCCGAATTATGTATTCTCATCGTTTGAAGTAGGCGGGAATATTCCGCATCTCGGTGGTAAGATCGTTCTACTCGGTGTGACTGCGAACGGTGTTGCAAACCCTGTAGCAACGCCGTCTGGTGCCCGAATGCCCCATCAGGTTCAGGCCAGCATTCTTCAGACTCTGATAAATCAGGATTCTGTATCAATTCCGAATTGGGTTGAATTGGTTGATCTTCTGGCATTTTTTATTCTTTCAGTTGCTGTTATTGGAATGTCAAACTTACGTTATTCTATTATATGGATCGCAATATTATTAACTGGATATATTTATGCTCCCTTCTATATGTATATACATAATAAAATATTATTTGATGTGTCATTCAATGTACTGGCAGTTCTGATCATTTATATACATGTTTATTCAGTAAAGTTCATCAGTGAATTTCTACAGAAACAACAAATCAAGAAACAGTTCGGCACATATCTAAGTCCTGATCTGGTTGCCCAATTGCAACGTCAGCCTGAATTGCTGCAATTGGGTGGCACTGAACAAGAACTTTCAATCATGTTTACGGATGTTCGTGGATTCACGACGATTTCAGAACATTATGGTAAGAACGTGCAGGGCTTGACAAAAATTATGAATCGGTATATGACTGCTATGACCAAAGCAATTTTAGAAAATAAAGGCACTTTGGACAAATACATCGGAGACGCTCAGATGGCGTTTTGGAATGCGCCGGTCAGCAATGAACAACATGCTCTGGATGCCGTGCGTACTGCCTTTCAGATGTTAAAATCTCTTGAGGAATTTAATTATGAAGTCACCAAAGAAGGAGTCCCTGCTTTTGGAATGGGTCTGGGAATCAATACTGATACCGTTGTTGTTGGTAATATGGGAAGTGATCAGCGTTTTGACTATACTTGCTTGGGAGACGGTGTTAATCTTGCGTCACGGTTGGAAGGGCAGTCAAAGCCTTATGGAGTCAGAATCATCATTGGTCCAAAGACCGCACAATATGTCAAAGACCGATACCAAATCGTAGAACTTGATCTTATTGCCGTTAAAGGTAAAACTGAGCCAGTAAGAATATATACGGTTTTGGAACAATTTAAAAAGATTGATGAAAATGCACATAATATGATTTTAAGTGCTTATAGGCTCGGTGCATGGAAAAGAGCACTGGTCATGATACAAACGCGTGGAAACATGTGGAATGGGCAACTGGATAATTATTACAAGATGCTTGAAGAGCGGATTTTAGAAATTCAAAAAAATCCGCCCGCTCCCAAAGATTGGGACGGGGTATATCGCGCTACATCAAAATAAAGATAAATATATTCATGATAACAACCGAAATCATCCATGAATCTGCCGCTGATGTGCTGGCGAAGAAATTGCCTTCATTTGAAAAGCATGACTATGATACTATTGACAAATTAGTTCGTAATGTTGCTGATAAACATAGCATTACCAGTGATGCATTGCATGATATATTTGTCAAAAAATATCATAAAACTCCCAAGGCTTGGATTGAAGACCTCAAAGATTTGGATGAAACCAGCGGTAATCCTTCTGATGATATTGGTGAAGAGGTAAAGAAATTTGCTGAATGGACCGGTCGCCGCCTCAACCTCAACCATCTTCCCAAAATTGAACTTAGTCATGACAGCGATGATGCACAAAATAACCATCATACTGGTGGACACATGCCCGGTTCAGGATCGGTATGGGTTTATGCAAAAAATAGAAATCTTGTAGACATACTGAGAACCGTAGCACACGAACTTACCCATGTACGACAAGAAGAACTCGGAATGATCAAACCAGGATCAAGCTATCCCGGAAGTCCAATAGAATTACTAGCCGATATGGTAGCTGGAAAACTGATTAAGATTTATGGCGAAAAGAATCATCACATCTTTCAATAAATTGGACAAAAACATTGACTTATCTGCGTAGTGTGTTATAATAACTAGACTAATAAGGAGATAATATGTCTAACAGAACTTTTAACGCAGAAGCCACTCTTAAATTGAAGCAGTTGATCAACGAAGGACTAAATGTCCTACAGGAAGTTGAAACTCTCAACGAAGGTCTAAATGACACCGTTAAGTCTATTGCTGAGGAATTGGAAATCAAATCGTCAATTCTCAAGAAGGCGATCAAAGTTGCCCACAAGCAGCGCCTTGAACAAACTAATGAAGAAAATGAAGCACTCAACCATATTCTACAGGTAGTCGGGAAAGCCAACTAAGTGTCATATGTTGATGCCATCCTTTCAATAAAGGATGATAAAATACATGTGGTAGAGCGAAGCCCTGAAGGCAATCGGATATACAAAGAATATCCAACAAATTATGTTTTTTATTACCCTGACCCAAAGGGAAAGCATCGTTCTATTTTTGGTAATCCACTTAGTAGATTTTCAACTCGCAAGAGAAATGAGTTTGAAAAGGAAAAGCGGATTCATGGTAACAAAAAACTATTTGAAAGTGATGTTAATGCGGTATTTAGATGCTTGGCAGACAACTATCTCAATGTAGAACCTCCCAAGTTACATACTTGCTTTTTTGATATTGAGACGGACTTTGATCCTGAAAAGGGTTTCAGTCCGACAGACGATCCATTTAATCCAGTCACGGCGATTTCTTTGTATTTGGATTGGAAAGATCAGTTAATCACTCTTGCTATTCCACCAAAACACATGACCGATGAAACGGCGCAAGAGTTAGTGCGTGACTTTCCTAACACGTTTCTGTTTCGTTCTGAAATTGAAATGTTTGAGACATTCTTCCAACTGATTGAAGATGCCGATATTCTCACTGGGTGGAACTCAGAGGGATACGATATTCCTTATTGTGTAAATCGGGTAACCCGAATTATGTCTAAGGATGATACACGTAAGTTCTGCCTTCTTGGTCAACTTCCGAAGATTCGCACATATGAACGATTTGGTAAAGAAGAAACTACCTACGATTTAGTCGGGCGAGTTCATATGGACTATTTGCAGTTATATAAAAAGTATAACTACGAATCGCGCCATAGTTATTCTCTTGATGCAATTGGTGAAATGGAAGTAGGTGAACGTAAGACTCAATATGAGGGTTCACTTGACCAGTTATACAATCAAGATTTCAAAACCTTTATTGAATATAACCGACAGGATACTATGCTTATGGTGAAGATTCATCGTAAGACTAAGTTTCTTGAATTAGCAAACGCACTGGCACATGAAAACACAGTGTTGTTACCAACGGCTATGGGTTCGGTGGCGATGATCGAAATGGCGGTCATCAATGACGCACATTCTCGTGGATTTGTCGTTCCCGATAAGAATAGGAAAGATGGACCAAGCGATGACCAACAGGCGGCTGGTGCATATGTTGCCACACCACAGGTTGGAATGCACGAATGGGTGGGAGCAGTGGATATTAACTCACTGTATCCTTCTGACATTCGTGCATTGAACATGTCACCAGAAACCATCGTTGCTCAGGTTCGTCAGACTCTTACCGAACAGTATATGGCTGACAAAACCAAAAAAATCAAGCAAAGCAAAAAACAGAGCAAAAGAAAGGATAGCACTACTGACAAAGAAATAACTGCTGCTTTGTTATGGGAAAATCTTTTTGGATCGCTTGAATATACTGCGATCATGAATCAGGAACGTGGCACTATATTGATCGTTGACTATGAAGACGGAAGATCAGTAGAAATGTCTGCTGCTGAAATCTGGAAGATGATATTTGACAGCAATAATCCATATATTCTCTCTGCGAATGGCACGATCTTTACCTATGAAAGGGAAGGAGTCATCCCCGGTTTGCTATCAAGATGGTATTCAGAACGTAAGGCTACACAAAAGCAAGCCAAGACGGTCAGAACTTTAAACTCTGGTATTGAAATCAATTCAAAATTAGCCGAAAAACTTAAAAAAATACTTTAAGTGATAAATACCCTATACGGAGGTATTATGAACTTAATTGATATAGAAACCATTATGAGAGACATGTGCAGTATAAAACATGAACACTCATTTAAACGATACCTAAAATTGATTGAAATTTACAGAAAATTAAATTTATCCAAGAAAAGTTTTGGAAAAGGTGAGATTGAAGCGCATCACATTCTTCCAAGTAAAATATGGCAAGAATATAAAAAAGAAAAATGGAATATAGTGAACCTACCCGTCCGTGCTCATGTTATCGCGCATTATCTACTTTATAAATTTTTACCAAAATCGGAGTGTGTGTTTGCGTTTAATCAGATGCACAGAGTTTCCGTAAAAACAGGAAAGTTAAACGCCAGATTATATGCCAAAGCGAGAATTGAATTGGCGCAGTTGGTAAGCAAAGTCAATTCCGGCAGAAAATGGTCAGATGAACAGCACAAATTGCATAGAAAAATTCATTGTGGTAAAAACACATATCGCAATATCACATCTGGAGAGTGTAAAAAGTTTATAGTAGGAGATGAACCGGCAGGATGGGAGCCGTTCCAGACTGGTCGGACAAAGAGTATTGCAGCAAAAGAAAAAATGGGAGAGTCAATGTCTGGAAGAATATGGCAATATCATTCGGAATCTAAAGAGGTTAAATTTGCAAACTTTTTAATAGATGGGTTTACGAAGGGAATACCGCCATGGTTTGTCTATGATCATGCAGAAATTACGAAAACCTACAAATGGGCATATAATCCGGATACAAACGAAGTTATTCGGTGCGCAGAAATTGATATTCCCGTTGGGTTTGAATTGGGGCGGGACCCGTCTTATGTTAACAAAGGATTTGAAAAAATAAATCAGTCCGGTTTATGTAGGATGCTGGACATTGAAGACAAATGTTATACGCTAGTATCAGAAGATATTTTACCTAACCCACGATATGTTAAACATGGTGCTTGTGTTGACGATATTTATGTGATATTATACAAAGACAGTATTTATTATTCTTGGGTTGATGTAGAACGAGAACACCCAGAATTGCCGAAAATGAACAAAAAGAGAGATATCTCTCTACTTGACTACGTTGTGCCTAAAAAGCATTTTAACCAAACACCAGATAGGCAACGTTTTTGTGAAATGCATCATGGTAAAACATTTGGAGAAATTGGAATATCTATGCGAAAACTAAAGGAAAATGACAATGATTGATACAGAATATATCAACACCCTAATAAAGACAGAAGACGTTGATGGTCTTGCCGCGTATATGAAAAAATATAAATTGCGATTATCCGCAGACAACAAAATTATTGGTGATGCGGATGTTGTTGCTGAATCTTATGCTTACTGGGATAAAAGACAACTCGTGCGAAAAATTCTCCTAAACTCTGCGTTAATTCCTAGCGCCCTTGTGTAGTGATACACACTGAATAACCCGTCTAATTGCTGGAAACTCTCATTGCGTAATGGCAGAGACAATCAGCAGCCAAGTAGAAATAGATTATTTCTAAAGGTTCAACGACTAGCCCATAGTGGCGTAAGCAATAAGCCAATGATTGCTGAAACGGCGGGGGTCTATACTTAATAGATCGTGATATAGTCTGTTCTAATATGAAAATATTAGCAGCATTTTAAATGCGGATGTGAAATTGCTAATCACATTGAACACTAAAGATGGTGCACTTCTAAACGAACACTGCCGATTCTATGATAAACGAATCGGTCAGTCAGTAACTCTTTCTGGTCGTCAAATTGTTCGCCACATGATGAGCAAGATCAATGAGATTATTGAAGGGACTTATTCTCACGAAGGAAGTTCAATCGTATATGGAGATACTGACTCCTGCTATTTCTCTGCATATCCAATTCTTAAGAGTCAAATTGATTCTGGTGAAGTTGAATGGGACAAAGACACCTGCGTTGCATTGTATGATAACATAGCAGAACAGACCAATGAAAGTTTTCCTGCATTCATGGAGAAAGCATTTCATTGTCCACGCAAGAATGGTGCAGTCATTAAGGCTGGTCGCGAATTGATTGGTGATCGTGCTATCTTTATTGCCAAGAAGATTTATGCCATCAATATTTTTGATCTTGAAGGCGATAGACTTGATCTGATTATTGACGAGAATGATGCTATCAAAAAAGGCGTAAATATCGGTTACGGTAAGGTAAAGGCTATGGGTGTCGCATTGAAGCGGTCGGATACGCCAAAATACATTCAAGAGTTTTTAATGGATGTATTGTGTATGGTAATTCAACAAGGCAAACAGCGCGAGGAAGTTATTCAAAAAATAAAAACGTTTAAAACCTATCTTTCTGGTCAAGATAGTTGGACCAAAGGTAATCCCAAGTCTGTAAATAAACTAACGTATCATACTGCAAAATTTGAAAAAACTGGACAGTGTGGAGTTGGTCATGCCAAGGCAGCAATCAATTACAATTATCTGCGTAGAATGCACGGTGATAACTACAGCCAAAAAATTGTTGATGGCATGAAGGTAATTGTATGTTCACTTAAACCCAATCCTCTCGGATTTACATCTATTGCATACCCAACCGATGAATTAAGATTGCCTCAATGGTTTTTGGATTTGCCATTTGATGACAAGGACATGGAACGCAAATTGATAGATGAAAAAATTGAGAACTTGCTCGGCGTCCTAAAATGGGACTTACGAATTGATACTGATACAAACAGCACCTTCGCAGATTTGTTCAATTTTGGTTAACAGGCTTGTTGACTTATATCACAAATTCATGTAATATAGACATTATATAACAAAGGAAATACAATGAAAGATTATCTTCTTGATATCATTCAACACACCCATGGTTTAGGTGGAGTTGATTTAGTTAAGGTTGTCGGAACGGATGCCGATACTCAAGTTACTGCCTCTTCGGAAGACCGAACGGTTATCGTATATGGAAACTTTAAGGCTCCATTAGCAGATTTCATCGGCACGTTTGGAATGCCAAATTTGTCTAAGTTAAAGACTATCGTAAGTTTTGATGACTACGATGACGATTCCATTATCAATGTTACCCGAGGAACACACTCTGATGCGACTGCACCATCAGCCATTCACTTTGAAACTAAGTCGGGTGACTTCATCAATGACTATCGTTTAATGGCTAAGACAATCGTTGAGGATAAAGTTAAGAATGTTACATTCAAAGGAACTACTTGGGATGTGGAATTTGAACCTTCAATGAACAGCATTCAGCGATTGAAGAATCAGGCACAGGCCAACAGTGAAGAACTTTATTTCAAGACCAAGACTGACAACGGCGACTTGAAGATTTATTTTGGGGATGCGTCAACGCACTCCGGTAATTTCGTGTTCCAATCAAATATTACTGGAAACTTAAGCAAGCCGTGGAATTGGCCAGTCAAGGTTTTCCTTGCAATCATGGGGCTTCCGGGCGACAAGACAGTCCGCATCGCGGATGCAGGTGTCACTGAAATTACAGTTGACAGTGGTCTTGCCATATGGCGTTATCTACTCCCAGCACAGGCTAAGTAATATGATCAATGGAATTAGTTCAAGCAGTAAACATATAGTGACATATGGCACGACTTCAAACAAGCCATATATAAATTCTTCGTATAACACATTGCTGGGCATTGGTAATCTTCGCTATAATCCATCTACAGTCATGTTTGAAGTATACGATGGAAATTCATGGCTTCCTTTTCCCGAGTCAATCACCAGTATTGGTATTACTACACAGGCGGAATCAGCACTTGATTGGGTAATACAAAAAATGAATGAAGAGAAGCAGATTGAAGAACTCGCAAAAACAAGCCCTGTCATTCAAGATTTGATTAATCAAATCAATGAAAAGAAAGAGCAGATCAAGGTAGTTCAAACTCTGCTCAAGGAAGAGTCTAAAATTGCATGACATGCAGCGGCAGATGATTCTGTCTGACAATAGAAATATGATTAAAGATAGGGCGGCGCGTATTTTATGGGTTTCTCTATCTTTACCACTCCATAAAATTAATGCTGGCATTCGGGTGCATGGCAGCGATAATGAATTTAATTTTGAAGAGTTCAAGAGTTTTGTAAAAAACTTTATTAATAGTGAAGCTCTTGAATTTACCCAAAAATCTTGCATTTTGATTAGTGATGAGGTATATGAGTATATAGCAACTCGCTATCCTAATCGCATGATTGAAATTACCGTTTCAACTAATGACGACAATGACGGTTCAACCATTTACTATCACACCCTTTAGACACAAGGAATATAAAATGACTAAGAATATCAAATCCAATCCCAAGGTTCAACAGATTTTTGACGATCTGGAAAAGTATCGTGAATTTTGCAGTAGCCATGGTTATATTTTTGATGAGGCAGAACTCTACAATAGCAAGAGTTTTTCGTATCGCCAGTTCCAAAGACATGTCACAGGCAAGCCCGCCAAGGATCAGTGGGAAGCCGACTACATTAGATTCAAAGAACAAGATTCTACAAATCTGTATATGTGATAATCATGAGAATTGAAAACGAAATTTTGCTTGACTTCAATGACGTATTGATTCGTCCAAAACGGTCTACTCTTAATAGCCGTAAGGATGTCAACTTAGGGCGTTCATACACGTTTAAGCATAGCAAATATATTTGGTATGGCATTCCGATTATGGCTGCAAATATGGATTTTGTTGGCACTACTGAAATGGCAAAAGTATTGTCAACATTCAGTATGTTCACTTGCTTGACAAAAGATACTGCTCCACTTGGTATCTCAGATTTGAAGGGTGTCAGTACTAATTCCTACGCCATCAGTGCAGGAACAAGTGATATTGATTTCATGAGAATCAAAGAAACACTGAATGTTTTTCCAGATATCCAATTTATTTGTATTGATGTTGCTAATGGATATAGTGAGCATTTTGGTAATTTTGTTGCAAAAGTTCGCGAACTGTATCCAGATAAAACTATCATTGCCGGAAATGTCGTTACAGCAGATATGACACAGGAGTTAATTTTACGTGGTGCTGATATTATTAAGGTGGGCATTGGACCTGGGTCTGTTTGTACTACTCGTATACAGACCGGTGTTGGTTATCCTCAACTCTCGGCCATCATTGAATGTGCTGATGCTGCTCATGGGCTGGGTGCTCATATCATTGCTGACGGTGGTTGCACTTGTCCTGGCGACGTAGCTAAGGCATTTGGTGCAGGTGCTGACTTTGTAATGCTTGGTGGAATGTTTGCTGGACATAAAGAAGGTGGCGGAGAAGTTGATGCAATTAACAATACCGTTACTTTTTATGGAATGAGCAGTGACACTGCCATGAAAAAACATCATGGTGGCGTTGCTGATTATCGGTCAAGTGAGGGGAGGACCGTAGAGATTCCATACAAAGGCAATGTAGCATTTACTATCCAAGACCTCCTTGGCGGGCTGCGTAGCACTTGCACATATGTTGGTGCCTCTGAATTGAAACATTTGAGCAAATGCACAACATTTGTTCGGGTAAATAACCAATTCAATCGCGTATTCAGTAAGTAATCAATTATGACTCAGAACGAAAATATTTCCAACACTGATTATGAATTGTATACGCATTTTAATCATGGTGGTAATCAAGAGGGCATCATTCATATGGGTGGCATTGGTTACCATCATGATTTACAGGAGCGATGGCAAAAGACGATTAACTATAAATTTAATATTTTTCACATAAACGGCCCGACAATTGATTCTGATGGGCACTGTTTGTATGTGCATACGCCATACAACTATCCAAAAAGTGCCAGAGATTTATATCCTAATGCTGTTAGAATAGAGAGTTATAACGGCAACTCTGGTATTTTATATCGCGTGTTTGAATCAGACGAAGATTTGCTTTGGAACATATTAAAAAACTAAAATGACATGGTTTTTGATGAGGTGGGCATAATGAATATACCCGATTTTATTAATGGTAGTTTTGAAGCGTTTGGTGCGGTGGCAGCAACTATCAACATATTCACTCTTCGCAATCATAAAACTGTAAGGGGCACTTTCTGGCCCTCTAGTTTTTTTTGGGCTATTTGGGGATTTTGGAACGTGTATTTCTATTGGCATCTGCATCAATGGTTTTCATTGTTTGCGGGTGCCACTCTTGCTGTGATGACAAGCATTTGGTTGGTGATGGCTATCTACTATGTGAGAAAAGACAATGACACTTGACCTTCATGGCGTAAGGCACCAAGATGTTGATATGTTAGTGGAAAACTTTGTTTTGATGAACCAGAACAGTTTTCCATTGACAATTGTTTGCGGAAATAGTATAAGAATGATTAATATTGCCGAAAATGTGCTAAAGCGCATCGGCTGTGAAACTACCTCTTTAAGATATGGGGTATTAACAATAAGAAAGTTTAAATAAATGTTTTATCTCGCATACGGAATGAATTCCAATACCAATCAGATGTCTAATCGTTGTCCAAAGGCAATGAGTTTTGGTAGATACGATTTGAAAGATCATCGCATTGTGTTTCGCGGAGTTGCCGATATTGAAGTCAGTGAAGGAAGTGTCGCACAATGCGTTTTGTGGGATATCACTCCGGAATGCGAGGTAGAACTGGATATTCTTGAGGGATATCCATTCTTTTATGATAAGAAATATATTACCGTTTCTGTTAATGGCAGAGAATATGAGGCCATGTTTTACCAGATGACAGAAGGTCATGTAAATTACTATCCTCCAAATACATATTATCAGCAGATGCTGGAAGAAGGTTATTCCGAACATGGTTTGGAATTGGATCAGATATATACAGCAGAAGGGTTTACTTACGATGACTTGTGGATGGAAGAATATGCGAATGGATAAGAAAATCAACAAAAAGGCACTATATCCGATGGTTATTGGCATGAGTATTCTTTTGCCATTAGGTTCACTGATTCCTTTGTCAATAATGGCATGGAATTATTATCGGTCAAGAAAAGCCGATGATGTGGATTATTCTTCTGATGTTTGATTTACCAACGCAAGTTGAGCTTAACTTTATTAGGCGCGCGCAAGTCGTTATGTTTTTTTGTTTCTGGCCGCGCCGATCTAGTATCTCAAATAAATGGATATGGTTGACGAGGGGATATCGCGCTAGATCATGGTATAACCATGAGCAGTGTCCTTGTGATCATTGGTATAGTGAACAGGAATATATTATACTAAAATTAAAAGGATGAATTGTGAATAATCAAGAAATAAAAAATTAAAGGGACGAAAATGTCCGAGAACGGCTGAACACCAGACTAAGATTATTGATTCCAAAAGAAAAAACGGAACACTAAATCACACGCAATCCGCTAAAGATAATATCAGAAAAGGCGTTAACAAAGTTTACCAATCGGACAATCCTCCTTGTACTATTTCATCTGGATCACCTAAGGGATATATTACGGGTAATATTAATGGAATTTTTTATCGTTCAAGTTACGAATTGAAATTCTTGGAATATTGCCATGCTAATAATATTCCTGTAGAAACAGCAAGTACCAAAGAATTTAGAGTACGTTATATAGCGGATGACGGGAAGCAACATTATTATTATCCGGATTTCTATCTACCAGATTATGACTGTATTATTGAAATAAAACCACTTGACAGGATAACTGATTTGGTGCATACTAAAAATCACGCAGGCGCAATGGAATATAATTTCTTGTTAGTAACTGAAGAAGAACTAAACAATCTGTCTGAATTTTTCAAATATCTTAAGGAGTAATCCATGAATATCTTTGTGATTGAGCAATGTCCCATAATATCAGCAATGGGTCTGGTAGATAAGCATGTAACTAAAATGTGCGTTGAATCGGCACAATTGCTTTCAACTGCTCATCGCGTTCTTGATGGCGTAGAAGTGACTAACATATCTCCTACTGGACGTAAGAAAAAAGAGTGGAAATTCAATGATGTTCGTGATGAGTTACTTTACGCTAATACTCACATCAATCATCCTAGTGCTATTTGGGCGCGAGCAACTAGTGAAAACTATTTGTGGTTGTATAATCATTTTGTGGCTCTTGGTGCAGAGTATACTCATCGCTACGGGAAACAACATCTGTCCTGCATTAAACTTGAATCTATCCTCAAATCACCACCATCTAATATACCCTTTGCACCTATAACTTTGATGCCATCTTGCATGGATGATAAGTATAAGGTCGGAGACGATCCGATAGAGAATTATCGCAACTATTACGCTGTAGGCAAGGCAAGTCTGCATCAGTGGTCTAATCGTCTCCCTCCACTGTGGATGCAGGGTGAAGTCGTTATTGTTCCTCGTGATGACGATACTGAAAGCAGCAGGATAGTGTACACAATTAAAAGGTAAAATATGCTAAAGAAATTTATAAAATGGTTAACGATGGAAGATGTTCTGTCAGGGAAAGTAGTACCTGAAACCCAACTTGAATCCCCAATGCCTCCGGTAAAGGCTCCACGTAAGCCTAAAGCGGCTCCCCTAGAGTTAACACCCAAGGAGCTTGCAACATCAAAGGGTGAGCCTTATATTGCCATCCTTAGTGTAGACCTTGATCCTTCCGATATTAATAATGGGTCGTTTGATCTTGATTGGAATGACAAGTTCATAATCAATCTGATCAAACAGGGATACAAATACAGCAAGAACGATACAGATCAAATGATCGTTGATCGTTGGTTTCAAACCGTATGTCGTAATATCGCTCTTGAAGTATATGAACAAGAAATTGCCGATCCAGACAAGCGCGATGATGTTCGCATTATTCAGCAGCGTGATTTGGGCGGTGGGTTCACCGAAGTAAGTTAAATCAATAAAGGAAAAAATATTTAATGATTAAAAATGCACTTTCTCGTCCTGAAGCACAAATGATTTTAAAGAAAGCTACGGTTGATCCATTTAAAGGAACCGTATTAGAAGGCTACAAAGCGATAGGACCAAAACAAAAGGGCGGATATGGAGAATACGTCATTTCTGATATGCTCAAAACGGATTATGGTTTTACTGTAGAAAAACCACAAAATGCAAGCCATGACCGGATTGTTCAAGGCCATAAAACTGAAATGAAGTTTTCTGTTGCGCTTACGGACCATGGAACTGGCGGATGTAAGGAAGACAGTTTCATATTTAATCATATTGCTATCTCTAAGGATTGGGATAGGATTATATTTTGCGGAATCAATTTGGAATTAGACAACTCGCATGTTGTTTGGATGTCCAAAGAAGATTTTATTGGCGCTCGTGATTCAGGAGAACTTCAAAAATATTTTACTCCCCAGCAAGGTGGTAAAAATGGCGGAAATGATGATTATATGCTCAATGGAGTTGAAACCTTTAAGCAGTTTTTAAATTCTGGATTGGCCAGAGATATCTCAACATGGTAAACTTTGATCTAAGACAAGGCGATTGCTTAGATATTCTAAAGACTTTAGACGAAGATTCGGTTGATTTGCTCCTTGTTGATCTTCCGTATGGAACTACTGCCTGTAAGTGGGATAGCGTATTGCCTCTTGATGAATTGTGGAAAGAATACTACCGAGTCTGTAAAAAGTCTGCAGCGATGGTATTCACCGCTGCACAGCCATTTACCACTACACTGATAGCTTCCAATCTCAAGCACTTCAAGTATGAGTGGATTTGGGAGAAGCCGCAGGGAACAAATCCTATGTGTGCTAAGTCTATGCCTCTTAAATCACATGAAAACATTGTTGTGTTTTGTAGGCAGAAAACGATATACAATCCACAAATGACACAGGGAACACCATACAAAGGATTTTCCAGCGATAGCTCTAAGATTGGTGAGGTATACGGCAGCGCCAATTCTGTGCATAGAGATAACCCTGATGGAACACGTTACCCCAAAACGGTCTTGCGTTTTAAACAGGAAAAGGGATTTCATCCCACTCAAAAGCCAGTTGCTCTTATGGAATACCTAATCAACACCTACAGCAATCCGAACGATGTTGTTTTGGACAATACTATGGGTTCCGGAACAACCGGAGTTGCTTGTAAAAATCTTGGAAGAAGCTTCATCGGGATAGAGAAGGAAGAAAAGTATTTTGAGATTGCAAAATCTCGTATTTTTCCGCCGCCCGTCCTCAACTCTGAATTGTTTGATGAAAGTTCAACGTAAATCTTGACATATAAGCATATTATGTGTATAATGTTTGTATATTAATGAAGGAATCATATGAACTACGCCCTGATCGATACTGCCAATACTTTTTTCCGTGCGCGACATGTCGCTTCTAAAAGTCATGACACGTGGGAAAAAATTGGCATGGCAATGCACCTTACGTTATCTTCGGTAAATCAGATGGTGCGTAAATTTGGTATTGATCATGTGATTTTTTGTCTTGAAGGACGTTCTTGGCGTAAGGAATTCTACAAGCCATATAAGGCTAACCGCTCGGTTGATCCTAAAACGCTGACTCAAGCCCAAATTGAAGAAGACAAAATGTTCTGGGAAACCTACGAACATTTTGTAACTTTTCTTCGTGAAAAGACTAATGCATCTGTTCTTCGTTGCTCAACCGCCGAAGCAGATGATTTGATTGCAAGATTCATTCATTTACATCCTCATGACCAGCATTTTATTATCTCTTCTGACACTGATTTTGTTCAATTGATCAGTGAAAACGTCCATCAATATAATGGTGTTGCTGGGCAGTTGATCAAACTTGATGGGTATTACGATGATCGTGATCGTCCGGTAAAGGACAAAAAAACCAAGGAACATAAGTTGCTTGAGGACCCTGAGTATCTTCTGTTTAAGAAGTGTATCAGGGGAGATGCTACTGACAATGTGTTCAGTGCTTATCCCGGCGTTCGCGAGAAAGGAACTAAAAATTCTGTTGGTATCAAAGAGGCGTTTGATGATCGGACCAAACAGGGGTTCAACTGGAATAACTTGATGCTGCAAAAGTGGGTAGATCACAATGATGTTGAACACCGAGTCAAAGATGATTATGAACGCAATCGCACTCTGATTGACCTGACTGCGCAACCACAAGAAATTAAAGATGCAGTTGATGATATCATTCGTTCAGAAATCAGGACCACAATAACTCCTCAAGTTGGAATTCACTTGATGAAATTTTGTGGAAAGTATGAACTTAATAAAATTTCAGAATCCGCAGACATTTATGCAAAATGGCTGAATTCTCCGTATAAGGGGGTGCTTCATGGGTGATTATGAACTCAATAAATGTGTTTGCGGTAAAACTCCCATTTTGTGCGAGCCTAACTATGCAGATGACAGTGATACTATGGTAGTGTGCGAGTATTGTGACCGGCACACAGATGGTTTCATTTTCGGAGAGTATAGAGAGGGGTCTGAACTGGCAGTTGAAGCATGGAATCGCGGGGAGATTAATCAATATCATGACTAATTGGGTTAAAATGTCTGACTGGTTGAACGATTTCCAAAGTGGAAACAGAGGTTTTCGTCCGGGAATGGAAGTTAAACTTGTTACTAGTGTCCGACAACAAGGCAAGTCTGTAATTATGGACATACAATCCGACACGTTTACTGATTGGGAGCATGTTTTACGTCCACATTACGTAGAAATGTATAATGAATCTGATCAACTACAGTGGTACAGATATCCTAAGAAGCCAAATATGAGCGTCATATATGAAGCTACCACAGTTGTTCGTCAGAATTCTGATGGCTCATTTGAGTACACCAAGAATCGCGCTGGCACTGGTATAAGAGTCCTTAATGAAGAGGAAGAAAAGGAATTTCTGTTTATCATTCTGAAAGCAAAACCTATGCATCTTGGGGCAAAATTTACATGACCGGATTAGTAGCAAAACCAATCATCAAGAACCAATTCTGGATTGTCACGGACGGAGAAAAGAAAGTTGGCAACATTGAAGCCAATAATGCTGGTTACGGTGTACAGCTTAATGGTAACTTCCTTCAGTTTGATAATGCAAACGAATTGAAGAAGACGACTCAAATTCGGTTTGAGCCACTTAAGTCAAATAATACCAAAGTGGCAATGCCATATCCACAGTATCCGACGCCACCAAAGATTTATAATTCTATCTTTGATGTTCAGCGTGGGCTTCATTTATTTACTACTTCTAAAAAGAGCAAATGTCTGCATGCCGCAGGATGGTTTGCGATAAATCAAAATGATGTTAAACAAGTAGTTTTTTGTCCAAAATATATATTCATTCAACGCTATTCTTATGATGGTCCATACAAAACCCAAGAAGAAGCACAGAGCATGATAAATACTCAATGAACCATATTCACATCAAAAAATTTATAGATAAATTAGCAGTCATGGAGACAAAACAATCACGAGATGTTGTTTTATCTGCTGCTGATGCTCGTGGATTACGCGATGAGATTTCAAAATTATTGTCAGATTTGTATGAGTTGAGTAATGCAAGGACGAACGAAAAATTAAATGAAGTGATACAGGTAGAAATTAAAGGCGGTTCGTTTAAATGAGCAGAACACAACCAAAAATTTTATTGGAACATGTAGATAAAAAAACATATAAAAATGATCAGATCGTAGAAGCTGCCGGAATATGGGCTGTATTTTATGATGATCAGCCCATCAATCTCAAATCGTCACATTATCTTGCAAACGATGCTGCTCCGAAATACAAGAAAACCAGTTTTTCTAATCCCGGACATGCTCGTAATTTATGTCGCAAATTAAATGCACAGTTTCATACTGATAAGTTTACTGTTGTTTTCCTAAATTCTGGTCGCACCGTATATCCAGATGACTTATCATAAAACTAAGAAAGAGATAACAGAAAAAATCCTTTCAGAATTTTCTGATGTTGAAGAAAATATCTGGGGTGAGTTACCAATTGATAAGCTCATATTTCGTTGGTGGACTACGGGTAGAGGTGGAAGTGGTCTCAGGCTGTCAGAAGAAGGTATGAGAGCCTTTGAAATTGCTAAAATAGCCCACTATGAATTTCCTTTGGGCGACCTTGATAGAAAAATATGGGATTCTTTTATAAAAGATTTAACAAAAAAGCTTGACTGTCCCTACTATCTTGGTGTATACAGAGAAGGTGATAGTAAGGGTCCCTATATCAGAATATATGACCATAAGATCGCAATGATGTTGACACTCTACGGAAATCTGAAAGAATATTTAGAATCTCGTAAGTAACTTGTGTTTTTGTGTAGCATCATAATATAAATATGACCGTGGGTTTTCCACTACAACCAAAAGGGAAAGTAAAATGAGTAATTACTCAAATGCATCATATTTGACCAAAACTCCTATGGTAATCAAGGTTTCCAGAGTAGCAGGTCTAATTATTGTAAGTTTGTGCTTGGCAACACTGTACAACGTTTTAGGTCTATAAGGAAGTTAGATATGTTTCCATATACAGAAGAAGAATGGGAATATATTTCTAAAGTCAAAATCATGAGTTTGTAACAATCTAACTGGGACAAAATTTTTAATATTCCAGCAACGATTGCCCGAAGGAAACTTCGGGCATTTTGTTGTTGACAGGATATATAAATGTGGGTATAAGTAAAGCATTCAACGGAGAAGTGTCATGAAGAAGGAAGTAATTCAATTTCAGGCGGGTCGTCCCAAAACTCGTGCACACCATGTGTTGTACGGTGATACTCCGTTTAAGCCTAAAATCGTTGAAAACAAGACGCGCTACAAGCGTAAGCCTAAACATCCGAAAGGGGATTGGTAACATGAAAGATAAAATCATCAAATTTAAAATTTTGATCCTCGGGGCAGCACTTATTGCCGCAATTATTTCGTGTTACGTTATATACAAATATGTCATATACAAACCGTTGATTAATGATCATATTCCAAAACAAATTGATAAGTGCAGTGATCAAACAGTAGTTGCCGTGGTTTATTCTCTTCGCACAGACCCGCAATCATGGACATCTGATTCATATAATTTGAGTTATGGAAATGCCGTTAAGATATGGGTGGCAAACGAAGATTATGGGCTTAATATCGGTCTTGGCAGTGATATATCCAATGGTGCGAAATATGATATGTCTGATGAATGCCGCGCTTTGTTGTATTCTGCAACGCAGGATTGGCGCACAAATTACGTCACCACAAAATTGAAGGAAGAGTAACATGCCCTACGGCATTGAAGACGCTATTCAAGATGAAATTGTGCTGCTTGATGATCTGATTATATGGGCAACCAAAAATGATAAGATTTTTTTGGAAAAAATTTACACCGTCAAGCGCCAAAGTCTAAATCATATTATTGAACGAATGAAAGGATATGATTTTAAGCTGTCTGTTAATAATGACGGAAAGGTGTTTGTTGGAGGATCACAATCTAACCGCAAAACTCTTGAAGAAGAATATCCTGCTTTGAAAAAAGTAGCAGAAGAATATGATATTATAAAAAATCTCGTAAAAAGCAGTTGACAGCCGGGTCATACAAAGCTATGCATTGCTCATAGGTTCTAATAAAGGATTTCAAAATGGGTTCTTATCGCAATAACTATGCTCGCAAGGTCGCTGATACTGCTCGCTTCAACACTCGCGAAGCGTTTGCTGCTGCATGTGCTGCTCAGCGCGTTAACGGTGACTATCTCAAGCTTTCCGAAACCGATCATCAAGGTGATCGGGTGCGTATCGCCAATAAGCATCTTACTCGCGATTTTATTGACAGTAAGTTTGACATTCGCGAAGAAGACCGTGCGCAAGCCGAAAACGTGATTCTCCATTTTCAGGGGCTGACTTTCAAAATTCTTCAAGGCAAGGTCCTCAGTGATTTTGAGACTAAGGCCATGGAATGCGCAACTTGCGAAGAAGTTGGTGTTTTTGAACTCGCTGTGATTTCTTCACTTCCTTCTTGTTACATTCGCGCCAAGGCTCGTCAAGACACTGATTCTCGTCTTCGTGACACTGACGGTTATATCGGTAACGTTGGTGATAAGGTTGATATTTACGATTTTGAAATTGTGCGCTGCCGCTATTCTGAAAATTGGAACACCTACTTTGTTACGGGTATCACACCCGATAATAAGGCGGTGTTCTTTTCCTACCGCAACAATATTGATGTTGGGGCCATCGTCAACCTGTCTGGTAAGGTCAAGGCACACAAAGAAAATCAGACACAACTTAATTATGTAAAGGGCATTTGATGTGACCTTCGGAGCACGTAATGCCTTCATTAAAGAGATATGCAATGCTGGCATTGGTGACTCCGAGAAGACATATATGAAATGGGAGCCAATAATTGCTTGGCTCCCTATTAAAATTAAAAATAGATACGTTTGGCTTAAAAAAATCTACCGTAGAACAATTTATTATAGGTTTAATGAGGAAGGCGTTCTGGAATATGAATATGGTGATTTGTTTACTATATTAGAGAAGGGAACAGAAAATGAATGATACACGAAGGGTTTATGCATGGGCAGTTGTAGTCGCGGACGCTATTTTTATGCTTATGTCGGGCGGCTGTATCGCATATGATTATATTCATTCTGTTCGCTGGGATACTGTGCTACTGAATATCATTATGTTCGGTTTGTGGACATACTGGCTCATTCAAGATACCAAAAAGCTGCGGCAGAGACACCTTATGTATATGTCAGATCAGGCATTTGACAATCTGAAGGATTGGTTGCTTGATAATAAATGTGATTGGAAGAAAGTTGGTATCAGTAACACGTATATCAACAACTTCCTCGTGCCTGCTGCCGGTCTGTATCTTGTAGATTGGACAAGTCGTCAGTTTGCAATCGTTGATAAGAAACGATATGTAGAATTTTCGTTGAGGTATCTATGACTTGTGTTTGGACACTGAAAAAACAGGGGGTTCGCTTCACCTACCAACCTTCAGTTAAAACCTTTTTTTGGGTTGACGAAAAGTTTTACACTGCTAATAAAGAAGAGATTCTTGAATGGGCTGAGCGATATAACTGTGAGGTTCCTTCAAAAACTTATGGTTGGGTAACTTGTCCCGATGACGATGTTGCATTGCTTTTTAGGATGATGTGGTCGTGACTGCTGAATATCTCGTTAGATTCAGTGCCAATCGACTTGTGGTGCGGGAATGGTGTGTCAAGAATTTTCCAACTGATGGGTTATCTTTTTATAGCGGATGGGATAACGATAGAGGAAGAAAAATGTGGCGATGGAGATTTAATCTACAGGACAAGAACGAACTACTCCTGAACAGAGAAGCAGATGCCGCATGGTTTCTGTTGAGGTGGTCATGAAACTTTATTTTAAAGATACCAATCTATCCTATGGACAGATAAGTGATTTAATGAAAACTCATATCGGTCCTTCTGGTCCTGATACGTGGGAAAATGGGACTGAAATAGGATTTGAAACGGGAATGAGTGGTGCTGGATATATTGAAATTTATGATGATAATCATCCCCATCTACCGTTTGTGGTCTTGAAATGGTGAATAACGTGGAAGCAAAAATATATACCATGTCATCAGATTTGTGGGTTGAGATTGACAAACATTATGACGAAACGGGACTAAAGCCTGTCGAATTCACTGATGAATGTATTTATGCGGATTTCGGTCTTCAGTATACATCTCACATTACGTTTGCATATAACTACAAAATTACTGACGAAGAAAAATTTACTTTGTTTTTATTGAGGTGGCTATGATGGGAAAATATTATATTTCATTAGAGGACTTTGATGCTCTTGGAGACTGGTTAGACGAAAATAGAAAGAAATCACGATCTTCTTTCTTAGAGTACCAGACAGTCGATAGGTGGTTGCGGATTAAAGCTGGAATATCGGCATTGTCATCCAATTCAGAAGATGATAAGGGCTATCCTTATGAAATCATTGATGAACATAAATTGACGGTATTTTTGTTGAAATATCTATGATTAGGCTGTTCATGAGAGAAACTAAAATGCGTTACGGAGAGATCAGTGGCTTGCTGAATCGTTCGCTTGGCCCTGCTGGTCCTGACACGTGGCAAATTACTAGCGCATATGTTGAAGATATGGGATTTGCTAGTTTTGTTGAAATTTATGACATTGATAATCCTAATGTTACTTTTGTAGTTTTGAATTGGTCATAATAGTGTTTTTTTAATTATCACCACGATCATAGTGATTATCACTATAAGACAATTCGTTGGCAACGTAAATTTTCATTTTTCCCGAGAAAATCCTATCGCAGCAACAACTCTCTATGGTTTAAATGGGGATATAAAGCGATAGATAACTATTCTTATGGGAATTCAAGATCGTTTTGGATTTCCGAACAAGAATATATGTGGATGTTACTCAAGCAGGATTGACATTTGTGGCATATTGGTGTAGAGTCCAATTTACTAAGGAGACATTACATGAGTGCAAGTTGGATTAAACTACTAAATCAGTCAGAGTCGCGTCTCCACAAAGAGGATGTTATCAGACAAGCATATGAAGCTGCTATTCTTGGAAATGTAATTTCCGATAGGTTTCTTATTGGTCTTCGTGTATGTTACAACCCATTTCTGACCTTTGGAATCAAGCAGATTCCAGAGTCGGCGGGCATTGCTAATGCTGAGAATCCTTGGGAAGAACTTTCCAATTTGTTTGTCAAACTGACGCAACGCGAATTGACTGGCCATGCCGCACGTGATGCCATTCAGGATATGATGTGGCGGTTTGCCAGCGATGAATGGAATGACTTTATCGCCCCTATCCTTCGGCGCGACATGCGTTCTGGAATCAGTGAGAAGACCATCAATAAGATTGTCAAAAATACAAAATATGAAGTTCCAACTTTTGGTTGCCAACTTGCCACCAACTGCGAAGATCGTCCCGAAATGCGTGGTATTAAGAGACTTGAACCAAAGTTGGATGGCGTTCGTGTGCTGATGATCATTGACAACAACGGTGGCATGACTAGCAGTGTGGCTTCGTTTAGTCGCAACGGCAAAATTTTTGAAAATTTTCCACACATAGAACATCAATTACTGAATAAGGTTGAACATATCCTGAAATATCTTGGGAAAGAATTTTCTTCTGGTATTGTGTTTGATGGTGAAGTGGTGGGAAATTCCTTTCAGGAATTGATGCGTCAGGCTCGTCGTAAGACTGATGTCCAGAACGACGATAGTGTATTCCATATCTTTGATATTCTTCCTCTTGATGATTTCAAGCGGGGATACTGGAATGCTCAACTCGTTAAGCGTATTCACTTTCTAAACAAGCTGAGTCCAATTATTGATAATTTGCAAAATGTAGAGCTTCTTCCTCACATTATGGTAGACCTTGATAATTCTACCGGCGTTGCTGAGTTTAATAAGTATTGCAATGACATGGTTGAGGCAGGCTTCGAAGGCGCAATGATCAAAGAACTTGATGCACCCTACGAATGCAAGCGCAATAAGTTCTGGTTAAAGTATAAGCCAACCATCACGGTTGATTTGCAAGTTATTGGTGTTGAAGCTGGCACTGGACGCAACAAAGGGCGTTTGGGTGCACTTATCTGTAATGGTGTTGATAATGATAAGGAAATTACCGTTAACGTTGGTAGTGGGTTTAGCGATTCGGAGCGTGATAGCCTTTGGGCTGACAGAGAATTGGTGATTGGTAGCACGGCTGAGATTCTCGCAGATGCTGTAACTCAGAACAAGGATGGGACTTACTCACTGCGGTTTCCACGTTTTGTTCGTTTTAGGGATGATAAGTGATGAGCGAAGATACACCCTCCAAAGAAGAACAAATCTTGGAATTATTCAATTGGCTTGAAGAACGTGCAGCAGCACTAGGTGGATGCTCTGACGGAAACTGTGTCATTCACAAACCAAAAGGTATGCACACTAACGGTGGATGCAAATGTGCATATGATAGAAACAAAATTAACATATACACTCAATATGTTGCATATTTTCGCAGCAAAGTTCGTAAAATACGGGATGAAAACTAATGATAAATGCTATGTTTGGTCGCGTTACTAAGATGAAGACTGAGTTTAGACTTGCAAGGCGCGGCAGCAATTATTATCTGCAATATCGTCATATTGAACAGAAGTTCAAGAAGAAATGGTTTTGGCAGAAACCCGAGGTTGACGAACTCATCAAAGGCGATTGGATCACTACAGACACTGCTATATTGGAGAATTTTTAAACATGAATATATATGATATGAATGAAGAACACGATATCCAGCGGTGCGAACTGTGTGGTATTATTGAAAGCACTCGTCCCTATGGTCTTAATCATGAGGAAATCTGCCTTGAATGTGCAAAGATGGATGAAGCCGTTACCATAATCCGTATGAAGGAATGTATTTATATTTCGGACACTGATCAGTAATGTATAGCGATGACGATGATGGTCCTAAGATAGCAGACTTCATGTGGATTGTTGGGAAAACTTGCGTTTTCCCAGATGGTGATAGCATTGAAGTTATCCAAATTAAACGCAGAGAGACTGGACCATGGGTGACTTTCCACATTAAACAAGGGCCGGGTATTCCCCGTAAGCTTTTGCTCTCACTGGAAGAGTTTAACTCTGCCTATGGACATCTGTTCAAACGTGATTAATTTGGCTAAATAGATAAATGTTAAATATCAAAAAAATATTCAGTTTTGCAACTCTTACTTTATTTGTTGCACTCATTTTAAGTAGTATTTCTGCGTGGTATTCCATTCTAGGACTGACCGCTATTTTTTCTGCTGCGGTCGTTCCAATTATGATTATGGGCTGCTCACTTGAATTTGCAAAAGTAGTTACTACAGTCTGGCTGCACAAATACTGGAGTCGTGCCGGATGGAAACTTAAATTATATCTTGTTCCTGCGGTTATTGCGTTAATGCTAATAACATCAATGGGCACATACGGCTATCTTTCAAAGGCACACAGTGATCAATCTCTTGTTAGCGGTGATGTTCAAGCAAAGATTGCATTATACGATCAAAAAATTCAGATAGCAAAAGACAGTATTGATGCTGACCGCAAAGCACTTCAGCAGATGGATTCTGCTGTTGATCAAGTTATGGGACGTTCAAATGATGTCAAGGGTGCTCAACAATCTGTAAATATTCGTAAAGCACAAGCCTCCGAAAGAAATAGACTTAATCAAGAAATAATGACACGACAGGCTACTATTAGTAAACTTAATGAAGATGCTGCTCCTACCAGAGCGCAAGTTCGCAAGGTTGAGGCAGAAGTTGGTCCTATTAAATATATTGCTGCATTGATTTACGGTGATAATCCAGATAACAACCTGTTAGAACGTGCTGTTCGTTGGGTAATTATTATTATTGTTCTTGTGTTTGATCCTCTTGCTCTTATGCTCGTTTTGGCTGCACAAAGTAGTTATAAGTGGCTTGAAGAAGACCTCAAGGAAGAAGAAGAGAAGAAAAAGTCTACTGACAATTCTTATTGTGCAGAAAAGGGAGACCTGTTTTGTATCCATGACCATCCATGTGCAGTAACAGAAATACTTGACAGTGCTTCCGAAGAAAATGATGTTCCCAAAGAACAACTTGATGAAAAAATTGACGTTGTAATTGATGATTCGGTTGAACGTCAATTACAAGAATATATACCAGAACAGGCAACATCAAATGTGCGTGAAATGGTTGAGGGTGATATCAATTTTGCTCCTGAGCCTCACTCTCCGGAAGAAAAATCACATATTGAAACCGAAGGTGTAACAATTCATGAAATGGAGCATGGATATATTGAGCACGAAGGTAAGCAAATCAGCAAAACGGCATTCTTGAGCCAGCATCCTCATGTTTTCGCAGCAACACCAGATAATGAAAAAACTGGTCCAAATTTTGGCACATCATTTCCTGTATTTGCTGCAAAGGGAGATGTTTTTGTGAGAGTTGATACTCTTCCAAACCGCGTCTACAAGTTTGATGGCAGCAGATGGATGGAAATTAATAAGGATATATCTGATTCTTATCTGTATGATGAGGAATATTTAAGACACTTGGTATCCAAACTGGAATCAGGAGAATATGATGTTGAACTTTTGTCTGAGAACGAAAGATCGCAAATAGAAGATTATCTTCAAAGTATAAGTAATGTGAGTAACTAACATGTCCGATAAGAAACTACACACCTGCTCATTTTGCGGTAACCACAAGGATCAGGTAACCAAATTAATAGTTGGCGAAGATGTCGCTATTTGTAGCGAATGCGTTGATTTGTGCAATCAACTTATCGTAAAGGAAAAGATAATAGAACCCGAGGCTAATCAACAGAATCCAAAGTTTGATGCATATGCCATCAAGGAACATTTGGACAAATATGTTATTGGACAGAGTGCTGCAAAAGAAGTTCTTGCTGTAGCAATTTCTAATCATTACAAAAGAATCAATCATCCACCTAAAAATTTAGAAATTCAAAAAGGGAATGTGTTGCTCGTTGGACCGACAGGTTCAGGAAAAACTTTGCTTGCAAAATCAGTTGCCAAATACCTTAATGTCCCATTCGTAGTGGCTGATGCAACTAACTTAACCGAAGCAGGATACGTTGGTGAAGACGTTGAATCCATGATCGGATTGCTTCTTGCAAATGCCGATTATGATGTTAGCCTTGCAGAAAGAGGGATTGTGTTTATTGATGAAGTAGACAAAATTGCCAGAAAAAGTGAAAGTGCCAGTATTACGCGAGATGTGTCCGGAGAAGGTGTGCAGCAAGCATTGCTTAAGTTAGTAGAAGGCACTAAATGTCGCGTGAGTCCAGCGGGCAAGCGTAAGCACCCACAAGGTGAATTTATTGAGGTTGACACAAAAAACATACTGTTCATTGCGGGCGGTGCTTTTGTTGGATTAGAGGAAATAATTCGCAACAGAACTGGAGTGTCAGCCATTGGATTTGGATCAGTGGTGCGATCCAAAAACGATCCAATTGATTTGAAAAAAATAACACCAGAAGATTTGACACGTTTTGGAATGATTCCAGAATTTATCGGGCGTTTTACAACCACAATTGCGCTTGAAGAACTTACCTTGACAGAATTGATTAAAATTCTAACCGAAATCAAAAACAGTTTCATTCAGCAGTATCAATATCTTTTTGAAATTGACGAGATAAAACTTACCTTTACTGATGACGCCATTCATAAAATTGCTCAAAACTGTATTGATTTAAAGACGGGCGCGCGGGGATTACATACTGAAATTGAACGAGTGCTGATGTGTCATATGTTTCACATTAATCGTTACAAAGAAAATGATATAGTGGAACTGATCATTGACGTTGATCAAATTGATAAACCAGAACCTTTAATTTAAGATTGACATTTTCATCACACATCATTATTCTAACGTTAGAAAGGATTTTGTAAATGTCTGAACAGCCAATTATGCATGAACGTGCAAATGGTACCAAGTATTGGTATTTAAATGGAAAAATTCATCGCGAAGATGGACCTGCGGTCGTCATCGCGGCTGGCGACAATTATTGGTATCTGAATGGTAAACTCCATCGCGAAGATGGACCTGCTATTGAACGTGCGGATGGTTCCAAGTTCTGGTATCTAAATGACAAACGCCATCGCGAAGATGGACCTGCTATTGAATATGCAAATGGCACCAAGCACTGGTTTCTGAATGATCAACGCCATCGCGAAGATGGACCTGCTATTGAACGTGCAGATGGTACTAAATATTGGTATCTGAATAATATGGAAATAGACCAACTTGTTTTCTGGGTTACCACTAAAGAACGTCAAAAAGAATGTTTTTGACACAAAATACTTGATTTTTTTACGCAATAGTGTATGATAAATATTATTGTAGATGCTTATACAGGTCTACAATAATAGTCTTGCTATAAAGGAGATAAAACATGACTAAATTAACTACTAACGGTAACCTAACACTTCGCGCCCTTGACATTCCGTCACTGCATCGTTTCTCGGTAGGGTTTGATAACGTCTTTGACGAATTAATGCGAGTAAATTCCCAACAAGCATCTGGTCCAAATTATCCACCATACAATATTGTAAAATATGATGATGATAATTTTACCATTGAACTTGCGGTTGCAGGTTTCAATGATGGTGATATTAATATCACGCTTGAAAAAAACATTCTTACTATTGCGGGTGAACAAACACAAACGCTTGATGAACTTGATAAGGAAGTTGAGTATTTACATCGTGGCATTTCTGCGCGCAGTTTTACTCGCAACTTTACTCTTGCGGATCATGTGGAAGTTGCCAAGGCATATTCAGAAAATGGCATCCTAAAGATTGAACTCGTTCGGAACGTTCCCGAGGAATCTAAGCCAAAAAAGATTGACATTTCATACAAAAAGTAATATAGGTAGAACTAATGCTTGCGGGTAATGGTGCCCGCAAGCATCCAAACAAGGATTAATTATATAATGGCAAATGCAGAACCAACCAATAAGATCAAGCCTAACTTGGCTTTGAAGGAACCCTCAATGTTTCGGGTTATTTACATGAATGATGACTTTACTCCAATGGAGTTTGTGGTTAGTTCGCTGATTGAATACTTCAATTATAATGACGATACGGCAACCAAGATTACGGTTGACGTTCATGAACAGGGAAGTGCCGTTGTCGCCGTTCTTCCCTACGAGATTGCTGAGCAGCGTGGGATTGAAGTAACTCTTGATGCACGTGCACGTGGATTTCCGCTTCAGATCAAGGTTGAAGCAGACGATTAATTTATACTGATATAGTGATCCTTTTAGCCCAATATGGCTTTTGGTGTAAATATGGGTTGTTGATATAGTTGATTTCTTCAATACAGGTATCAACCATTTTTTCATAAGTCCCAAATGCCCAGTGCGTTACTTTATTTTCAGTATCATTTGCTAAAGTAACGCACATTGGGGTCTGATCATCCGAAATGATTGGGCGTTCTCCAAAGTATAGTTCTTCGCGTGGGACTGCATTTGACATTATAATAACTTTTGTTATATCCATGTGCTTTTGCAGTTTTCCCAATGAATTATACAGATAGTTAAAATCGTCATGTCTGGATGCAGTTTCAAACAAATTTTCCATGGTAAAGGTATCACCCACCGTGCTCCACCCATTTATTCCTATAACTGCAATGCCATCAATGACTGCCACATTTTGATGAAGGAAGCATACATTTTTTATATTTTGTAACATTTCAGAAATTTCATCAGTTCTTTCTGTTATTTTATCTGCAGTTTCATATTCTAAATAGCCGGGAACATAAAACACACCTTGGTAAAACCTACTAAGATGTGCCAGTGTTTGAAAAACGGTATTTAGATTAGAACTTATGTTTCCTGCCACAAGGCAATACAAACTTGTTGCTTTGTTTTCCCAATTGAAGCTTTCATCGGGAGAAAGAAAAAGATCGCTAATTAAATCAAAGCCAATTTCTGTTTTCATTTAAATTATTTTGCTACATTTAACTTTGGTTTGCGAGGTGCGCGCACTTTTTTAACTTCTTTTTTTACTTCCTCTATTATGGTGTCAGCATCAGCAGTCACTTCTTCTTCAATTTTAACTGCGGCTTTTTTTGCCTTTGATACGGTAGCCTTTACCACTGGTACAACAGTTTCAATATCAGCGATAGTCTTCTCGGCATCGGTAACAGTCTTCTCTACATTGGCGATGTCCGCTACAACATTTAATGGTGCTATCTCTGCTTCGGAAACGGTTTTTGTTACATCAGCAATGTTGGTTTCTACATCAGAAACTATTGTGGTGGCTTCTGGTTCAATCGTGTTTACTTCATTAATTGCAGTATCAATTGTGCTCTTTCCAAGTTTGGTATATACAAGATATACGCCATATAATGCTACTGCGCTCGTCGCTATAATTAGAAATTCCATACTTTTCTCCTATGTGTTTGGTTTTTCATTATTATTTATGAGATATTAAACATATACACAATAAACCCATAATTTTGTTACAAAAACATCTTGCATTTTATATCAATCTGATATAGAGTTAAACTCTCTCTAACAATAAAAGGAAATTTAATGAGTCTCGTTCCTATCGTTCTTGAACAAACTTCTCGTGGTGAGAGGTCGTATGATATTTTTTCACGACTCCTACGCGATAGAGTAATTATGCTTGATGGCGAAGTCCATGATCATATGGCAAATATCATTGTCGCGCAATTACTCTTTCTTGAGTCTGAAGACCCTAATGCTGACATCTCATTGTATATTAACTCAAATGGTGGATCAGTGACCGCAGGAATGTCCATATACAATACCATGTCTTTCATCAAACCTGATGTATCCACTATCGTTACCGGACAGGCTGCATCAATGGGATCGTTCCTTGCTCAGGCAGGTGCTGCCGGTAAGCGTTATGTTCTTAGTGAAGCACGTACAATGATCCATCGTGTAAGTTCTGGAACTCGTGGAACCAGTGGTTCTGTTCATGTTCAGGAACTTGAGTTTGAAGATGCTCGTCGCCACTTGGAAGAATCAAAGCGCCTCAATGAACGCCTGACTCAGTTGTATGTACAACATAACACTGCTGGAAAGACTTATGAAGAAATGTTTGAGGACATGAAGTTTGATACTTTCCTATCTGCTGAGCAGGCGGTTGAATATGGGCTTGCCGACGAGGTACTCACTAAGCGTCCTTAATATATGTTGACGTGCTTTCATCACTGTAGTATGTAATGGGCATGGAAACCGTATTTGAACATCTCAAAGGTCGTCACCTAAACGTTGATCTTCATCGTCCCATGATTGATGAAGTTGGGCGGGTGGCGACCTTTTATCTGTATGACCTTACTGGCCGTGCAGTCGGCTATCATCAATATCGTCCGGAAGGCGAGAAGAAACTACCCAACGATTTCAAGAGTGGTAAATATTTCACTTGGCGTAAGGGTTACGCTCCATGGGGTGTAGAAAGCCTTTCGCTGACCCCGCATGTGGTTTTTCTTACCGAAGGTATCTTTGACGCGGCCCGTCTGACAGAGCACGGGTATAGCGCACTTGCAACACTTTCTAACGATCCACAGCCAGACTTCAAAAACTGGTTGCATTTTCTTGGTCGTCGTGTTATAGCAGTGTGTGATAATGATAATGCAGGTCGTCGCCTTGCTAAGTTTGGTGATGTTGCCGTGGTCACCAAAGACAAAGACTTAGGTGATGCAGATGATTCTTATGTTGATTGGTTGTTGAAAGAGTATGGTCAGTGAAAACCCTATCCGAACTTGAGCTTATTGCGGGTAATTATAGCATCGTAAAGGATGATGATGGTACTTATGCTATTCACCGTGATGGCGTATCAATTCATGGCGTATGCGATGGAGATGCTGTAATTGCTTGGATGGCTAATTGTTTGTTTAATTATGACTGTCTACTAAGGAAAGTACAAAATGAAACTATGGGATAATGAATCTAATCTTTGGTTGCTGACTCCCGAGGAATTTACCGAAGTTCCTGATGGAATAGTATTGCTTGGTATTAACGATAATACTAAGGTGAAGGGTAAAGACTACATTGACGATCATACCCGAGGAGGATGTCTTGCTTACGGTCTTACGCCAGTCATGGCAGAGTCGCAGGGCTTGATGCCGCAGTTTATTATTTGGAAGCTGAGAAGCTGATGGCTAAAACCATTAACTTTGGAAGGGTGCCCGGAGAAAAAGACCTTGAATGGTTTGCGAAGAACATTGGGCCTCGTACTCATTATACAAAATACAACATCGGTGGCGAGGGGTGGCGCTTTACCCTTTTGTCAGATAACCCATGGTCCAAAAAAGATTGGGTGCTGACAGTTGAAGACGATCAAATGATGACATATTATTTGCTGACTCATTGATTTTTTATGTTGACAGCACATTTTGATACGCCTAAGACAAGTCATCGCAACCGATTAGTCACGGAGATTTCAAATGAACATCGACCTTACGAAGATCAAAGCACGTATCCTTGCTCTCTCAGCAAAGACCATTCAAAATGGGTGCACCGAAGAAGAAGCCATGGCTGCTATCACGATGGTTGGCAAGTTGTTGCAACAGTATAACTTGTCCATGGATGAAGTTGAGCTTCGTGCTGAAAAATGTGCTACTCTCAAGATCGATAGTGGAAGCAAGATGCGTGGAGGTGTTTACTTTGCTGCTTCGGCTATCGGGGCCTTTACTGGCTGCAAAGTTTGGGTTAGTCGTGCCGGAAATCTGACGTATTGCTTCTTTGGTCAAGAAAGTGATCTTTTGATGGCAAAGTATCTTTATGATGTCATCACCTGCGCGATTGATACCGAAACCTCAAAATTCAAAAAGACGCCTGAATATCAAATGTCCCTTTCTAAAAAGGGTGCGACGAGTTCTTTTACCATTGGCATGGGGTCGCGTATCTCTGTTCGTCTCATGCAGATGAAAAAGGAAAATGATGGTGAAGTTGCTGCTGCTCGCGGTGGGAGTAATGCGCTGGTGGTATTGAAGAACCAGATTGTTGCAAATGCCTACGGTGAACTTGCACTCCGCTTGAAGAAAAACTACAATAAGACCTCTATTACCGATGGCACCGCATATCGCAATGGACAGTCTGCTGGTGATCGCGTTAATCTCTCGCGCCCTGTTAATGGGACTGTGGGTAAAGTTTTGCAAATTACTGCTTAATTTTTATAATATGAAGGGAAATTAAAATGCGTACTTTGATTCTTTCTATCGGCTGTCTTCCTGTTTTGATCTATCTCAGATTTTGGATTGGAGTTGCCTACATTGCGCTACATTTCCTCAGTAAATTCTGGTAAAAATTTATAAATTGCCCGTTGACATCAATTCAGAAATTGATATAGTGATTGCATAGTCACTAAGGAGATATGAAAATGCTTCCCAATATCTATCAAGTTGTTCTCGTCAATGTTGCGGGTATGACCATTTATAGTGGTTTTATGGAGGATATTGCATTTGGCATTGCTGAGAACTCTGGCTTTGAATGTAACATTTTGCTTGACGGTAAGTTGATCGCATCATATTCTCCGATTTCTGGTTTTAAAGAATTTACAAATGACTAAAACCTCAACTATGCATATTAGGTCGAACGGAGCCAAGGAATGGTATCTGAATGACAAACGCCATCGCGAAGATGGACCTGCTATTGAATATGCAAATGGTACTAAGAAATGGTATCTGAATGGCAAGGAAGTAGATCAACTGGTTTTCTGGGTTACTACCAAGGAACGAATGAAGGAATATCATAATGTCTAATTATGACACGCGACATGGCGGTCCATGGGATCGAGGCTCCGCAGATAGTTATTATCGCCGGGGATTTACTCCCCACTATTATACTGGTGCCACTGGGTTTGGTAAGAAGATTGAACGGGAAGACATGACTCCCGAGGAAATCGCAGCCTATACTGCTGGTTATGACGATAACAATGATGATGGCGATTTCAAGGACTGGGGATAATATGAGCAACTGGCTTTATCTTGCAGGGAGTGCCTGCTTCGCACTCGGCACTATTCTCAACATGTTGAAGTGATATGCATTACCTTCATCTATTTTTTGCCATTTCCTGTAGCTCGCTTTGCGTGGCGAATATTGTAGCTATCGTATATTACTTTCGCAAGTTTCCGCTCATACTCATTACCAGTGGGTTTGCTGCTGTACTTACTGCGATTGCCACATTAATTAACTGCGTACAACTTTAAAGGAAAGTAATATGGAACTTCTTAATGTATTCGTGTCTAGCAAACGTGCAGTATTCGTCAATGGCACCCGAATCACTAGTCGTGGAACAAAGTGGGGGAATCATTGGCATCTTGACGAATTTACATGCACTGCTGATCAGGTTCGTCAACGCCTTCGTGAACGAGGTCCGGCAAATGGTTATGCTGGTATAGAAATTGATGACGAGTATGCCGCTGAATTTGGAATTTAACAAGGAAGATTGTTGTGATTAAGAACTGTAAAACTATGGAGCAAGCCAAGGCAGAGGCGCGACGTCTTTCCAGCGAAACTGGTGACATTTATTGTTCCATGAAGTGGAAGGGTGAATGGATCATTTATGCACTGGGTTTCAGTCCTATTAAAAATGAAGAAGAGGAAAACGAAAATGCCTAAGTATTTGGTGGAAACTGTTTCTATTTTTCGCATTCGGTATCTCATTGATACTGAGAACCCAGAGTTTGCTCAAGACACCGTGGTAATGAACGAGGCCGAAGAATTCGGTCAGAAGCACATTGATGAAAACATCATCGGGTGTCGTGAAGTTACTGACGATGAGATTCCGAAGTTGTTTTTTGAAGACCACCCATACTTGGAAAATTGGGGTCCTGAAAAGGCATTTGAATATGTTCATAAGGTTGTGACACCAAATGAGTAACTGGCTATATCTTGCCGGGAGTGCATGTTTTGCTCTCGGAACTATCATTAACATGTTTAACAAATAAGGAAATTTAAAATGGGATATTACACGAACTATTCTTTGGATATTGACAAGTCTGCCACTGAATTTACTCCCGTGACTGGAGTAGATGAAAATGGAAATCCAGCCACGGTGTATGTCAAGCGTACAATTGATCTGGATCAAATGCAGCGGGAATTGGCAAATGATTGTGGCTATGAACGTGGCACTCTGTTTGGCGATGGTGTCAAATGGTATGAACATGAAAAAGATATGCGGGAGTTTTCCAAGAAGTATCCTGATGTCTTGTTTATTCTTTCTGGAGAGGGAGAAGATAATGAGGATATCTGGCGCGCATATTTCAAGAATGGAAAGATGCAGAAATGCAAGGCAATCGTTTCCTTTGATCCATTTGATGAAGAAAAACTTATTTAAAGGAATTTAGCATGGGACTCGACATGCAGCTTTATGCTGAACGTTATTTCTGGAATTTTGGCGAAGAGGCCGACAAAGCACTGGCTATTGACATTGCTCAGTTGATTGGTGTTAATAATACTGCAATGCCAATTAAGACCATTCGTCTTGAAGCTGGTCGCTGGAGAAAGGCAAACCACATTCATAAATGGTTTGTTGACAACGTTCAGAATGGAAAGGATGAGTGCCAAGAATGTCCTGTAGCGCGCGGTAACTTGGTCGATCTGCGCGAGGCGTGTCGGGAAGTGCTGTCCGACAATACGAAAGCACCACTCCTGCTTCCTACCACTGATGGGTTTTTCTTTGGCGGAAAAGATTATAATCAATGGTACTTTGCTGATCTTGATGATACCATCAAAATTATTGACAATGCACTTTCTCTTCCCGGTAGCTGGGATTTTACTTACCGATCTTCTTGGTAATTTTTTTTGATGAAGGTGTTTTTCTTGTTGACAGTATCTTTATGCCTCGGTATAAGAGGACACCAAGACGAACAGGAGACTTCAAATGGCTTACATCGTTTACAACATCGCAACGACTCGTATTGAAGAAACTTATGAAAATGAAACCGCTGCAAAGCGGACTCGCACTCGCCTGAACAACAAGGCTGGCGAAGTTAAGTTTGCAATTGCCCCGAGTGATGTCTATTACGCTGGAATTGAGCAGATGGTTGAACGCACGAACCTCATGACTGGCAAGACCTTTATGGAGAGCGTGAACACCCCCTACTACTGCTCGCCCTCGAGTGAGTCTTATTGGAGCGCGTAAACGGCTGGCATTCTTTTTGAAACTATACGCAGATAGATTGGAAATTAACATGTCGGAAGAACTTGAATTGAAGTGGGGAACGATTAAGGGATGGAATCTCAATGAGGGTGGTCCCGTGCATGTTCTTATGGAACAGTATCTCAATGAAGGGTCCTCAATGTCGGCAATGTTTCAACGCGATACTGAAAACCAAAAGCGTCTGATTCTTAAAATCATTGATGCCGTTGATACTGATCAAATCTATCTTGACTGGGATGGAAAGTATGTCAGCAAGGACGAGGCCAAAGAATACGTCTTGAACTACGATAAGGACCGTTAAAATGCATAGCGACGACCAGTTTCCTCCTATTGAAGGTAACACAAATAACTATGGTATCACTCCTGTCTTTCTTATTTGTTTGACAGCGATTGTATTTGGTGTTACTATTGTTCATTGCATTTGAATAAGGATATAAGTTATGGACCTTGACCGCGCAACTCGCATCGTCAATAAGATGGTAAGGGAACGGTTTTCTACCGTTGACAAGGTTCTTGCTGAATTTAACAAGTATCAGGTTGGCGGTGAATGCTCGCATTTCTGGCCAGATGAAAATACTGCATGTAAGATGTTGATTGATAATCTTGAAGGGAACTGATCATGGGTTATTATGTACAAGACGGAATCCGTAACTTCAAACCCGACAACACGGAAAGCGTGTTCTATTTTCCTGCATATGGAGAATACACCTTTACCGAACTCGTTGATGCTGCTAATGAGCATTTTGGTTTGGAACTGACAATTGACGATTATCGTGTTGGTATTGAGTATATCCATACTGAGGCTGTTGGTTATGATCGCTATGACTCGTCTGATTACACCAACTATTTTGTAATCACTCGACGTATTATTAAGTAAAATGGAGATCGATAATGAGCAAACGTAACACATTTCTGTTCGGAGTGGCTGTGGGCGCCTGGCTGAATATTTGGCCAGCCCCTATCCTCCACTATCCGTTTGCAGCGTTTATCTTTGCCTACATCCTGGTATTCTATGCACTGTTCAGTATGACCATGGAGAAACGATGATGACCGATATTGCTCGGCAGGCTCTGGCGGACATTCTTGATGAAATCAAAGACAAGACTGTTAATCATAATCTCATCATGTCAATCTCAAAGGTAAGGCGGATTGCCCATGATGCCCTTGAACATCCCGCATACAAGAGCACGGGGATGAACACCATTGAATACTGGGAAGTCAACGAGTCCTATGACCGGGACATGACTGCTATCGCCAACTTCACCAATGAGGAGGAGGCCAAGAAACTGGCAGGCGGGAGCATGTATCGAGGTGTGTGGAAGAAATCCACCACCATCTTTGACACCGTGGAAGACTATGAGAACAACACTCGGGAAAAACTTCGCGAACGGGCATTGAATAAACTCACTTCCGAAGAAAAAATTGCATTGGGACTTGACCATATCAAATGATGCTGCTATAAGCGGCTATCATCAGCAAGGTGCAGAGACGTATTTGGCATGGGCAAAAGAACATACCTCTGGAATGGAAAATGATTCTTGGTAGGATGGTGATTTGGAAGAGGATTGGTTGCATATGCACGATAGACCAAGAGATTTTTACGGACCAGAAGATTGGGACGGACACACGGACCCGCAAGAGCAAGAAGATGATGTGAAGAAGCGTCAAGCAGCGTGGGATGCCCAACGCGCCATGCTTCCTTGGTGGCGCAAGCTATTCAAATGAACATAGAAGGAGTTTAATAATGTCTGATTTTGAAGTTCATCCTATTGGAACCGCCAGCCGCATTAAGAGAATGGAAGACGGGTTACGTTTTCTTGATGAGGTGATTGATAACAATATTATTCACACCGAGAATCCCATTAATCGGGTTCATTGGAAGGGTGAATGGCTTGAAGGCGCGGCAGCAGACTGCCTAATTCATCACCTTCGCCTAATTCAGAAAGTAGTCAAATTTGCTTTGGAGGAAAATCGGTGACTCTTCTTTCTGGATGGACACTTGATTACACAGAAGAAAAGACCCATGAAGATGGTCCCTATACTTCTTCGGTCTACAAAAACGATCAAAATGATATTCTTGGCGTCACGGTTGATCCAGACGATCCGGACTGGGTTCATTGGTATTTCATTCCATCAGGTGAGGTTTACCCTACCATGAGTGGGAATGATTTAATTGAAACTTTTATGGAAGAATTTGAAGTATAGTGAATTATATAATTCCCGACAACCCATCTAATCAAAAGGATAATCAAATGGATAAAATTGTTAATGTTTTTAGTGAGATTGTGGTCGGCATTTTTGTCATTACTCTTGCCGGTCTAATGTTCGCATTGCCTGTATATTTTCTGTGGAATAGTTGTCTTGTGGATGCTGTATCTGGCCTTCATCAGATTGGATTGTTTCAGGCATGGGGTTTGAACATTCTGTTTGGTGTTCTTTTCAATAAGAGCATTTCGCAAAAGACAGAGGCGTAAAGTTTATTTTCTCTCACTTTTTGGCGAATAAGTATGCATAAGGGATGTGATTAATCACATCCCTATTGCTATTTAATGAGGAATGTTATGAAATTTAGCGTACTATTACCGACGCGTGGTAGAAAAGAATTACTATTAAAATCCATTCAAAGTCTACTTGAACAAGCAGATACCCCTGACCAAATTGAAGTTCTTTTGGGAATGGACAATGATGATACAGATTCAGTAGAGTATGTCAAGTCAGTAATTCTTCCGAGATATTCTAATATTAAGTTATATATGTTTCCATCATATGGTTATGGAAAACTGAATATATATGCCAATTCACTTGCTGCGCTTAGTGTCGGAAACTGGATTATGCTGTGGAATGATGATGCCTTCATTCGGACTCCACATTGGGATACTGTCATTGATAAGTATGATAATCATCCTATGCCACTCTTACGTATGCAGGTAGAAAAAATGAGCCATCCATTTGCATTGTTTCCAATTGTGAAGCGTAAGTGGTTTGAAACTGTTGGAACTCTTAGTTCATATTCACATATTGATCGCTTTATTTACAATGTAAACAGCAATATAGATTGGCAAAATAAGCATCTGTGGGTAGTTGATGTCCCTGTCAATGTATTACATGATCGCTATGACATTACTGGAAACAACAATGACGAGACCTTTCAAAGAGCAATAACAAGCTATAACGAAGGTCAACCCGATAATCCATGTTCAGATGATTACCAGCCATCATTTACTGCAGTGTTAACATCAACGAATAAACTCATTCATTATATCAATACTGAGTTGGGCGGAAACATGCGTTATTTGCCTATTGATACGCTTAAGGAAGTTCAGAAAGTTTCTACACAAAGTCATGGTGCTCATTAATGAGATATGAACTGAGACGGTGGACTGATGAAGCTAAAACAGAATTTGTGGTCAGACAGTGCTCTGATGATTTTAATTCAATTAACGCACAATATGATAGAGCATTATCTGCCACCACAGCGCCACATCTTATTCACATCGTAGATACCGACTCCGAAAAAAAGAGTTGACTTTTCATTCAATATCAAGCATTGTGAATCATCGGAAATTTCCAAAAGGAGTAATAAGATGGATCGCGTTGTTGAAAATGGAAAAGTTGCAGTTCTGATTTCCACGGAATTCGGGACTGGTTGGTTTTCTTGGCACGGAATTGATGACCTTATTTTTGATCCTGTGCTTGTTGAGATGGTTCGCAATGATCGTCGCGATGAAATCAAGTCGTATGTGTCTCGTGCATATCCGGGCGCTGATATTTCTGAATGTGGCATTTCTGATCTGCAAGTAGAAATGGTTCCGGAAGGATCGGTGTTTCGTATTAATGAATGCGGTGGTGCAGAAACTATCGTGTTTTCCGAAGATGATTATTGGATTGAGGTGTAACATGCAAATTGCAATCGCAACGCCAGATGGAAAGGTTAGCCTTTGGTGTGACGTTACTGGTATCAACGAAGATGGTTCAATTGACTTCTATGTTTTCAACGGTGCTTGGAGAGGTAGATACAATAACGGTGAAATCTACGTAGAATATACCAAGGCTACTTATCCTGGTATGCTTGTGTGGGTTGGCAATGCTCCCAGTAACTACAATCATGCTATACCTTGGATTCAGGAACAAATTGACGATCCCGAATATGTAATGATGCGGCCTGATCAGTATGTTGCCCCCGTATTGGAAAAAAATGATGATGAAGAATCGGATGATATTCCGTTTTGATTGAGGAGTTTTATTATGCTTATTTTTTTTAATCTGTTTCTCGCAGCAATTAATACCATTTGTTTTGTATTTTTCACCCTGCCACAGACTCCGACACGGGGTGGAAAAATTGCGGGATTTATTAATGGTTTGGCCGCTGGTTTTTGTTTGTCTACCGCATTCTCTGCTCTGTTACTGCATTAAGCAAAATGAAAATTATTCATGTTAATAGGCAACATGTTGCCATGAATGCCAAAGATGGTGGGAATCGTCCTGTCTATACCATTAAGGATAGCGGCAAAACCCGTTATGCCCTAGAAGTTGTAATTGACGGACCTTCTCGTTTAGTGTATAATAGCACTCATTTGAGTTGTGGTGCTCGTGCTTGGCTTGAAACTGATGCAGAACTTCAACTTATTGATGAAATGACTTTTAAGGAAGCAAGAGAATATGAAAATTGAGTATCATTTACTTCGTAAGGCGTTGCTGCAGGCAATCTTAATAGTAGGTTCTATTTTTTTGGCGATTGCCGCTATTGTCGGTATTATTTTTGCAATCATTTGGTCAGCATTTAATATTGGACCATTGATGATTCCAGTATGGGCTTTTGTCTGTTTTGTTATAGTACTGACTAGTCAGTTTTATTCTGATTACCATAAAGAATTCATGGAGGAACGAAAGAAGATTGTTGATACGTTGCGGCGATAAATCATGACCGAAGATGAAGCACGAAAAAAATGGTGCCCACAGATTCCAAACCGTGAAGCAAGGTGTATTGGCTCAGATTGTGCTGCGTATAGATTCGTTCATGATGAGTTGACAAGTTTCATCGCCAATGGTAAGACAGTAGTAACACCAAGTGAACATGGTTACTGCGGTCTCGCTGGAAAACTTTGAGGATTTTGTAAATGTCTGAACAGCCAATTATGCATGAACGCGACGATGGCAACAAGCGTTGGTATTTAAATGGAAAAATTCATCGCGAAGATGGGCCTGCTATTGAATATGCAAATGGCACCAAGGAATGGTACCTAAATGACAAACGCCATCGCGAAGATGGTCCTGCTGTTGAACGTGCAGATGGTTCCAAGTTCTGGTATCTAAATGGCAAAGAAATAGATCAATTGGTTTTCTGGGTTACTACTAAAGAGCGAATGGAGGAAGTGTCATGACTATGCATCTTCTTGGCCCCGCTTTCTCTACAATTTCCAACAAGAAACAAAAGAAAAAAAACATAAACGTCAATGCTAAGTTTACACAAGAGTTCAATGCTTACAATAAGCAAATGAAACGTCTTGGGCTTAAGACAAAAACTATTGCTGAATATGTTTCGTATCGTCAAGGAAAATCTAAAACCGAACCCAAGATGATCAAAGAACCAATGAAAGCGGCTACATATATTCGTCCGAGTCCAGTTGTCCCATCATCTGGTGATCAAGTAGGACATATTCCTGCTAAACCCGCAATGTCGTATTCCGGTGAACGAAAGCTGATTGGTATTGGGACGATGCACAAGTCCAATTCGATCCCTATTTTTGAACAAAGTGATGCTGAAGATATCGCTAAGATGAGGAGAAATTAATATGAATGCTTTGATTGGTGCAGTAACAGGAAGTATTTTGTTTCTCGTTTTCACGGTTGTTGCCCAGCCCGGAAAATGGATGTTTGTAAATTATTCGGAAGGAACCGCAATTTTCCTTTATTTTGGTGTCGCATTGTTATTTGTGGCAGCAGGAGTAATAGGCGGATTGTTGATTGACCATTCCAATACATGAAACTTCCAGTTAACTACAATAACCTAACTCCTCAGCAACGAAAGGCAGTTAGAGAACAGTATTGCCAACTACAAGACTGGAAGTGCAGTCATTGTAACAATAATTTGATGGAAGATGCAGCCGATTTCATTCAAAAAATGAAAATTAATTTCAGCCTATTTCCGGGTGGAATCGGTTTTCTAAAATTCCCCATTCATTTACATCATGATCACAAAACAGGCTTGACAATAGGTGCTGTTCATAGTAGATGTAATGCTGTGCTTTGGCAATATCATGGAGAGTAATTTGTGGCTAACGCGGCGGAAAAAGAAAATACATTCAGAGCATTAAAGGATGAGCCTATGCTGGCTACACGTTTCTTATGTAGGGTCAATTGGCATCGGTGGACCAAGTATAGTGAACTTCGCAGAGAGCGAAGAACTCCATACGACTATCTTGTTCAATATCGCAACTGTGATTGTTGCGGAATAATTGCACAAAACATCATACATAAGAATTGACATTCACTCAAACCATCCCCATAGTCTCTTTATTGATTTTTAATATAGGTGAAATATGATTCCTGAAGAGCATAAAGCAGCTATCATTACAAGTGGCATTTCTTTCATGCGTTCTATTACGGAATGTTATGGCAGTGAAGATGGTATGAAACTGTGGGATGCTATTATCGATACCATTGATCCTTCGGTAAAGGGCGAAATCTTTTTCGCAATGCTGCGAGGTGATTATCAAAATAGTATCGTTCTCAAAGGCGTCGGACTTAATACTCAAAAAATTCCCGCCATCAAAGAGATTCGTGCCATTTCCGGTCTTGGTCTTCATGAAGCAAAAACTGCCTATGAAGATGCTGAGCGCGGGTATGGTGTTACTATCTCGTGTGACCCTAAGAAAGTTCATGACGCCATTTTTCATCTTCGCGCTGTCGGAATGATTGTATGATGAAATATCACGTTCGCCTTACTTCTGAACAGTGGCATGAAATGTATTATCGTATTCCAGAACACAATCAACATACTGGATTTGATAAGTATTATAACTGTGAGACTGATGAAATCAAATGTTTGAACACTGACGGAACCGATCACTATCTTGTGTTTGAAACTGAAAAAGATGCAATCATGTGGGTTTTGAAGTATCTATGATAGAGGTTCATATTTCTCTGGCAAAATATTTTAGTCTTGCCGATGCAAGCCTTGACACAGATGAATTTGAAAAAAAGTTTAATGCATACCCAAAATTATCACCCAATATTGCCGTAATTATATTGGTGTTTAAAAATGAACAAGATGCAATTTGGTTCCAATTGAGGTATTTATGACAAAACAAATCATACTAAAATACAAACTTGTTCGCCGTGGTGAAAAGTGGTGTGTTCGCGTCAAGGGATTGGTGAATACCACCGATTCATTCGGTTTCTGTCATGAGCGTAATATGAGCTATCACATTAAACAGCACTGGTCTGGTCGGTCCGTTTATGAATGGGATTACGATTTTATCTTTGACAAGGGCTATGAAGCCACTACATTTATTATGGGATATTTGGTATGATTATCTATAAAATTCGCCACAAAGAAACTGGAAAGTTTTTGAAGGGGACTCCTACATATCACAGCTATGATAAGGACGGTCGTATTTTTCCGACTATTGGCAATCTTCGTACCTTTTTAGCCAACATACTAAGATATGATCATACCCGTGGTCATGTTGCGCTTTGGGACATTATTGAGTATGAAATCACTGAAAATAGTGTCAAGGGTGTTCATGAAGTTATCAAGCCCGAGCAACTTATCAACATGTTGAAGAAATAATTATGTCTGAGTGGCAACTTATTGATACTGCACCAAAAGATGGGACAGAAATAATCTGCTGGCCCGGTTTAAGAAAAAACAATTCTTCCGTAATGGGCGCATGGTTGAATACGAGGGGTGGACCATGTTGGTATGATCTTGCGGTAGGACATCACAATGGATATTGGAAACCCACACATTGGATGCCGATGCCCGAGCCTCCCTCTTTGGAAAATAATCATGAATAAACCATATGATTTAAATGGAAGTGCATATAAAGACCTTCCTAACCGTCTTGAAAAACAGGCTCAAAATGTTGAAAAAGACGGGTGGCTTAATGCTGCCCGTCTTATGCGTAATGCTGCCGATGTCCTGCGTGAACTTCACGAGAATAATATTATTAAACTTGACTTGGATGGAGATGATGATGTATAATATACTTTGCCGTATTGGATTTCATAGTTGGGTGATACTTGATAGTGTTGGCATGACCAATCCCTACCGATGCAAAAACTGCGGAAAGAGCACGATGAAATGAACGAAGACAAATACAAAGTTGCACTGGAAAAACTGATTTCAGTTCTTGACCGTTGCCCTCAATTTGAATCTGGGGCAGGTGGAATGTCCATTGAAGCACAGATGCGTAGAACCTTTATCAATCGTGTTCCTGCTATGGCAGTAGAAGATGCACGTAATGTTTTGTTAGGTATTGATGATTATGAGTCCTGAACTTGATCAACATATTAGAGAGAAGTATCCACTTATCTTTCAGAACTCATGTGAAATGAGCATCGGTGATGGCTGGTTTGACATTGTAGACAATGCATGTGGTGGCATTCAAACTCATATTGATTATACTGAACAACTGATTGTAATGGCTATTCATTGGAATAATCAAGTGAACGATCCTGATTTTGATTGGGATGCACACAAAGGCTCTTTTACCAAGAGAGAAGAACGAAAAGTTCCAGAGCCGGTTGAACAAGTTGTTGCCACACAGATCAAAGAAAAATTTGGCAATTTTCGTTTCTATTATCAGGGTGGCGACGATTATATTCGCGGGATCGTCAGTATGGCAGAAGCAATGAGTGCCTTAACATGTGAAGAATGTGGACATCCCGGTAAAAAACGAAATAGAAAACATTGGTTTTTGACACTTTGTGACAAACATGCAGAAGAACAAGGATTTATTCAAGATGAATTTACGAGTACTACTTAAAGCATTAATCCCATCAAAACGAGATATTAAGTTTGCTGGACAAGTTTCACTTTTATGCATAGCCATGATGGTGATCGCACTCCCGGTTATACTTGCTGTAGGGACCGCCTTCCTTGGTATTTGTTACCTTATTACTTTCTTTTTGGGTAGTTATGTCACAAATGTATTCGTATACGTTTTGGGCATATCGTGGTTTTTGTGGATTATGTTCGGTGATACAGTAATGAACAGATACCAAAATAATCTCCAAAAAATTAAGGACAAGTAAATGGCAGAAGATCAAAAATTTATCATGGTTGTGATTAGTGTTGTAGTCTATTTATTCATAGCATTTTCTACAACACTGACAAATGCCGGTGAGGACATTCATCCTCTTATGGGTGTCTGGTGGCCAATTCTTCTTGTTAGAGAATTATGGAAGTCATTTTATAAGCATGTCATCTGTGAAAAGTGGTATTGAATCTGCTTGACAATAGATCGGTTATTTGTTATATTTGTTCTTTAGAAAGGATATAACATGACCCGTATCGCTATCCGACATATGTCGCAGAATATCCTTTGATTTTAGGATGCTTGGATGTTGTTCCATCACGCAACACACCATATATTAGATGAAATGGTAATCCCAATTCTTTACAAGTATGTCTAAGATTCCCAAAACATTCTATTTTTTTGCCTAAAGGATCAACAATAAGTATCCGTCTTGCTCTGGGATTATTTTTTCCAGAGTTATCTTTACCTTTAAAGTTTGCAGATCGTTTCTTCTTAAGTTCATCGGCTTTTTCTTTACCATATAGTTCTTCGTATGATTTACCTTTAAACCTATCTGTAGCAACTTTTCCTTGTGCCGCTTTCACCTCATCTGTGTGAGTTTTTCCGTACATACCGTTGCCCTCCCCTCGCGCGCCACCACCGTCGCCGTATTCTTCTTTAAGATTAGCCCACTCTTTACTTTCTACTACATTCCACAAAGCACTGTAATATAGCCCCCATTCCCTAACTTCTTCGTTAGTTTGACATTCTCGCAGGATTTCCGTAGTGACATCATATCCATGTTTTTTTATATGGTTTTGCCATCTTTTGCCGGAACCTTTATATTTATGTGGGTCTTGTGTAGTTTTTCCGAGGTAATTGAGACCGGTTTTGTTATGGGTCTTCTTGTACAAATAAATAGTCATTGCTGATACTCCTTAACAGTATTAGAGGGGATGGGCATTGCGAGTGCCGCGATCCTCACTTTTATTTATCTTTTTCGTTGACATCAATTAATTTTGATGTTATAATCAATCTATCATTTAACAAAGGAATCATAATTATGAATCAGAAAGGAAAAGGTGTCGGAAGTTTGCGTGTTGCAATTGCTTCCGACCTTTAGCTCCACTTGGAATTTGAAACCATTACTCTTCCAAACACAGAAGGAGCAAAGGTTCTTATCCTTGCAGGTGATATCGTGACTGCATATGCACTTCATGAGAACCCACACCCTATCATTCCTCCAGCAGAACATGTCATCTGGAAGCCAAGTAAAGGCCAACAATTGGCTATGCGTTTTCGTGAATTCTTTAACCATGTAAGTGCTGAATATGAACATGTAGTTTACGTTGCTGGAAATCATGAGTTTTATCATGGTAAATATCCCGATGCATATGACTGGCTTCGTGAAGAAATGAAAAACTATCCAAACATTCATTTTCTTGATCACGATAAAGTTGAAATTGATGGTATCACTTTCCTTGGCGGCACACTTTGGACCGACATGAACAAGCGCGATCCATCTACGCTGCAGTTGATTGAAGGCATGATGAATGACTTTCACATTATTCGTAATAGTCAGCAGAACTACCGAAAGTTTCTTCCTGTGGACGCGGTAGCACATCATGCGTCTACTTTGGGATATATCAGACAGACGGTTGATGCTGATCCGAGCAAGCAATATGTCGTAATAGGACATATGGCTCCTACTCCCTTGAGCATTCATGCAAACTACAAAAACGATTACTATATGAATGGTGGATATCATAGTGATCTGTCTGAATTTATTCTTGATCGTCCTCAGATTACTCATTGGTTCCATGGACATGTTCATAACCCATTTGATTATATGATGGGTGATACTCGTGTTGTGTGTAATCCGCGTGGGTATAAAGGGCACGATCCCAATGCTGATCTGTTTCAATTGAAGTTTTTGGATATTTGATAATTAATATAAAAGGATTTAATTATGCACCAACTCACAGTGTTAATCACTAATCTGTTAAGTTTTGGTTTGGGCTTTATGATCGCTTCCCGTTTCCTTTATGGGAACGCGGTCAAGCAGGTCAGTAAAGATAAGCAGAGACAAATGTTTCCTGTATGTATTGCAGAATATATGGAGGGCAACTATTATCTCTACACAGAAAAGCCTCAAACTTTTTTGTGCCAAGCTCCCACCATTGAAGAGTTGGCCAAGACCCTGAAGAATAACAAGCACATTTCATTGGCTTTTGTCGTATCCAAAGACGTTAAAACTGAAATGTTCTGGTTTGCTGATGGAGAGGCAACTCCTACCTCACCTAACTCCATGTTGCCAAAAATTAATAATTAAGGAAAAAGATGAAGATTAATTTAGGACGATATCCCAGTGGATTCGGTATCCAACGTAAGATAGACATTAATATTGAGAAGTTTGATACATGGAGCTTGGACAACACGCTTGCGCTGATCATTCTCCCTGCACTCATTCAACTTAAGCAATCTAAACATGGTGTTCCAAGCGAATTTGTATCTGCAATTGGCGGAGACATGGATAGAAATTATGTTTTTGATTTCATACACGAGGATGAGCGCGCAGTATTTGATAAAAACTGTGAAAAATGGGAAGAAACGTTTGACAAGATGATTTGGTCATTTCAGCAAATTGTTGATGGTGATTATGATAGTCGTTATCACCATGGTGAATTTGTTCTTCATTGGAAAAAATCTGAGATAGTATATCCTAATCCTATTACAGGAAAGGATGAAGAGACTTATGAAATGGTGGATGAAAATCCAAACGGTCACTGGTATGATTATGTGGGACATAGATTACATGAAGAACGTATCCAAGAAGGGCTTGAATTGTTTGGTCGTTATTTCCGAAGTTTATGGGATTAATTAATGAAGCCTAAATTTATTGATTACTTTATGAAATTTGCTGCACTTACTAGCACACTTAGTTATGCAAAACGATTGAAAGTTGGAGCAGTTATTGTAAAAAATGATACTCAGATTATCGCCACTGGCTATAATGGAATGCCGAGTGGATGGGATAATGACTGTGAGTTTAAAGTTTGGGACAATGGGGCAGGAGGATGGCTTTCTGTTGAAGAGTTTGAATCCCAATATCCATATGAAATGTGGAATGAGCAATCCAGATGTAATGTTAGATATGGATTAAAGACTCGCCCCGAGGTGCTACATGCAGAAAGTAACGCACTTATGAAGGTGGCAAAAAGCACGGAGTCATCCGAAGGTGCTACTTTGTTTTGCACTCATGCACCATGCATTGACTGTGCCAAACTTATCTATCAAGCAGGAATCTCAACAGTATATTACCAAGAACAGTATCGCGACGATGCTGGATTGCGATTTTTGACACAAGGGGGGATTAATGTCCATAAGTATACCGACTGCCCATAGAGCCAACATTACTCTCCCTTACGGACAATTACAGCCCATTGTAGAATGGTGTGAACGTAATTGCACTGGAGACTGGCGGTTTATGGAAAACGTTGAAGATCAATTTAACGGTTTTGATTTTCTATTTGAATCCGAACGTGACTACGTAGCATTTTTAATCTGGAACAAATGATATGAAGTTTTTAATTTTTAATCGTGAATCAAACAACTTTGATGACATCCTACAGGACATCAAGACCAATAAAATTGGTTATAAAATACGGTTTCATAACCATTTGATTGTCGGTTTTGAGAACAACAAAGATGATATGCAGTCACTATTCACACTGAAATATGGCGATGATATGATTAATTTTAGTCATATCATTCCTGATCGCAGTCCCGTTATGAACAAAGATTATATTCCTGTCAAAAAAATGACTAACCGTCGCCGCAAATCTTGACAATAGCGACGTTTTTTGATATAATAATCTTATGAAAATAAACGATTTAATAGAATCCGAACAAATAGGCAAGCCTATTTGCTATGTTGATATGGATGGCGTTCTTGCAGATTTGTATTCTGATGCCGCAGAATTTAGTGATGTGGAACACTATAATGATATGACTAATGATCAATGGGAACGCTTCTTTAAGGATTCAGATGCGTATCATTTGTTTCGCGATGTAAAGCCCTTTTCCACAGCGAACGCACTTATCCAACTCGTGAAGAAATATGCTGGTGGATATACCATTTTAAGCAGCCCTCTAAGATTTGATGAAGGCGGAAGCATCAAAGGTAAGCGTGAATGGCTACAAAAACATGTGATCATCAAGCCTGATAATGTTATTTTTGAGCGCGAAAAATACAAATACGCAGTTCAGCCTGACGGAACACCAAATGTCTTAATTGATGATTGGAAGGGAAATACTATTCCTTGGAGCAATCACGGTGGTGTTGCTATCAAATATCAAGCGGATGAGGATTCTCTGGATAAAGTAACGAATGTGTTACAAAATGTTTTCTGTGATAAATAATAGATATATTTCGGAGATTACAATGACTGATACCAGAGACCTATACAGACTTATCCGCAGCATGGAAGAAAACCATGAGAGTGATACTATTCAGCTTCATGACCGTGTTGATATTGAACTCAATGAAAATTTTGTCATTGAAACGGGAGTAGTGGGCTTTACAGAAGATGGAATCATTCTTCATCTAGATGAAGACGCTGCTGAGTTTCTTGGTTTCCATGGTATTTTGAATGAATCAGAAAATGTTGATGAATACATGAAAATGGGTGCAGACTCCGATGCATCATCTGCCGGTTCATACATGATGGGTGAAGACAGTAATGACAGTCATCCTGCAGAAGGCGCTATTCGTTGGAGAATTCTTCGTCAGCACCCAGAATTAGTTGGTAAGTATGGTCCGGTAAGAATTATGGCAGCAATTGAAGACGTAGCACATGAGGTGGGTGACGTTGAAGAAATTGGAAGTTCAGATGTTAGTGGTTGGGTGAAAGAAGTTGTTCATGCCCTTGAATCTGGTAACTATGATCATTTAGACTCCGATGCTGATAACGATGAACTTAATGAAATTAAAAAACTTGCTCATGGAAAAAATGAAGAAGAGTTGGAAGAAGGCTGGAAGACTTGGGCACTCGGTGGTGCTGCAGCAATTGCAGCAATGCTTGGCATTAGTCACATGGAATATGAAAATGCTATTAAATCTGATCCGCAGTTAGCTAAACTCAATTCGTATTTGGAACGTGCAATTAAAAGCGGCGACGAATATAAAATCAAAGAACTAAAAGATCGTCTACAAAAAACATATGATCATTATTCAACCACTGGCGATGAAATTCGTGACGAAACCGGAAAACCTGTTGATCCCATGTATGAAGCAGAGTATCAAGGACGTAAAGTTACGCTTAATAAGCCAATGGCAGGTGATGTCGCCAAAAGTAAAGTCTATGTTAAAAAGCCAAACGGTAAAGTAGTAAAGGTCAATTTTGGCGATCCAAATATGCGTATAAAGAAAAATAGCCCAGGTCATCGTAAATCATTCAGAGCAAGACATCACTGTGAAAATCCTGGACCTAAATGGAAAGCGCGCTATTGGTCATGCCGTGCTTGGTAAAACAAATCGGTGATTAGTATTCTAACTAAATATTAATATGTCATCCAAATCCAAAAGAAGCAAAACGAGATATGAGGTCATCACTCAGGAAGATTCCAATGGTGACATGATCATACCTGTGCCCATTCCACTTCTAAAATATTTAGGCTGGAAAGAGGGTGATGCCGTTGAAATAGGCATTGATGAGCATGGTGAATTATTTTTAAAAAAGGCAAATTAATGATTGATTCTATTATTATTGATGACGAAGAAATTTATATGACAAATGATGATGGTGATATTAAAGAAGAAGACAAAACAGAACAGAATTCTATTGACTGGAATGTCATTAGCGGTTTGGCAAATAGCATGAGCATTTCAAACAGCATATATAATCACCAGACATCTTATGGTATAAGCAATGGAATTCTTTCTGGAGGTGGGGGCACTGTTTATACTGTTGGAAGTGGCGGTGGATATAGCGGTGGCGTTGGCAGTTCCGCAACATGGGCAAATCATGCAATAACTGCAGCTTCTCCTTATAACAGTCCAATTTGGTCCACACCATCTATTGCGCAAATCGGTTCATCATTAAATGTGTCTGGTGATACAACAATTAATGGAGAACTTACCGTCAAGGGCGTTAAACTATCTGATAGGTTGGACAAAATTGAAGAACGTCTTGGTATTCTGAGACCAAACACTAAGTTAGAAGAACGCTGGGATGAATTAAAAGAACTTGGTGATAGATATCGCGAACTTGAAAAAGAAATTAAAGAAAAAGAAGAAATATGGGATTTGCTAAAAAAGTGATTAAGAATTAATATGTCTAAAGAAGACACAATTAAAGTAGAGGGCGAAATCATTGATGTTTTGCCAAATACTACCTTCAAAGTTAAACTCGAAAATGATATGACTATTTTAGCATATCTTGCCGGTAAGATGCGTCAACATGAGATTCGTATTCTTATGGGTGATAAGGTATCAATTGAAATCAGCGCCTATGATGTTTCAAAAGGACGAATAGTCAGAAGACTGTAAAGATATATTTCAAAACACATTTGTGCATGCTTGAATAAATACAGTATGCGCGAAATAATAAACCTTTTGGAGGCAAAATCAAAGCCTCAAGACATTGAAATCATCCCACTTAACTTCACTGAACGTGAAGTTAATCCTGTTATGGGTAAAGATACGCTTGATCTTCACTATAATAAGTTAGCAAAAGGATATGCACAACGCTACAATGATGGTGAAGGTGATCCTGACTTTAACTATGCTGGTGCATTCCTGCATAATATGTGGTTTCCACAATTTAGAGAAGTCAGAGAAAACAACAAACCAAATGGACCAATGTATACCTTTATAAATAAGCACTTTGGTAATTTTGATAAATTCAAAAATGATTTTCTTGAAGAAGCAATGAAGGTTCAGGGGTCAGGCTGGGTATATCTTGCCTATGACGGCAAAATTAAAACAATCAAAAACCATGAAGTCCGAGACGATATACTGCTTCTTGTTGACTGGTGGGAACACGCATTTTTATTAGATTATGGGTCAGATAAGAAGAAATATCTCAAAGAACTTTGGAAGATTATCAACTGGAATGTGATGTCAACAAGGCTTGGAAAGTCTTGGAGTTCATAAACAATGAGAGCATCCGACTTTGAAATCCACAACTACAAAAAGCTGGACAAAATCCTTCTCAAATTGTGTGAGATGGTCATAGAGGAACACCATGATAATCCCGAGATGGATGGTCTTGTTGGTGCAGCCGTCCTTGATCCAAAAAACAACATCGTCACTGGCATAAGCACTAAATCAGATGACAAGTGGATTCATGCTGAACGTGAAGCCTTAAATAAATATGAAGCCAAATATGGCAAAGTTCCAGAAGGTAGCATTATTGTTACCACATTAAGCCCATGCAATGATACTATGCATGATAGATATAGTGAAAGTTGCACTGATCTAATTAATGCGAGTCCTGTTAAAAAAGTATACTGTGGATACACTGATCCAACACAAACTAAAAATCAACGTAAATTTACACAGTTAGAAACTGGAAACAGAAAAATCAGGGAAATTTGTATGAGGATTTCAGAAATATTTTTGAAAAACAAAAATGACTTTATTAAAGAATCGCCAGAGCTTGATGAAATGGCGTTACAGCAGTTTACTCCGTTAGGTGACTTTGAAAAGCCGGGACCATTCAGAGGCGTTGATAAGCGTTTAGTTCCTCATCCAAAAAATCAATTGAAAGCTGTTAAGTTTTTTGAGAAAACTCCTTATGATTTCAGACTATTCTTTAGTAATATTCCCGGAACTGGTAAATATGCTGAAATTGGCTCAGTAAGCCCCGAACAGCTAAAGAAAATGTTTGGCGACCAAGCGCAACCAATCTTAGATGGGAGTGTTGATGCTATCACTGTGGTGTTTGTAGGTAACAGTGGTGATGCGAAAGTAATGATGACACCATGGATTATGGCACATAGATTCGGGCATGCTGTTCAGGCAGGAAGCAGAAATAATAGAAACTGGAACGTTTGGACTGAAGCGGAAAAGCACTTCTTTAGTTCCGTTAATAACATGCTTGAACAATATTATGGAAAACTTCGTAACAAAAATCTTGATTTTGCAAACCGCTCAGCAGTTAAGTGGGACATGACACCAGAATATAATGCCTTGTTTAACGCAATTGGCACTCAACGTAGCAGTCGGACTGGCCAAATTCGTCGTCCATATGAATTCCTGTATGAATTGTTTGCTCAGTATTTAGGGACCGGACAAGTAACACTTAATCCACTACCAACTAATTTGGGATACGGTCGCCAAAATTGGGGGAATCCAAGCAAATATCTAAATCTTAAGCCAGAATATCGTGACGATAGCGATAGGACAGAGGCTACTTCAGTATTGGCGAGGGATATGGAATATATGTTTGATGATGTCTTGTCAAATTCTGTTGGCAAAATTTTTGTGATGTGATGTGGAATAAATACAACAGATAAAGGAAAAATAGTGAGAGCACACGAATTCATAACTGAATCATTTGATCCAGATGATAGAGAAAATGGTTTACAGTTGGCAAGGCGTCCACTTCCGCATACTTATATTATCCCCGAGTTAACTAACCAAGATTTCTATAAAATTTATAGATTTGGTTTAAGTATTGCTGCTGTCAGAGGAGATGGTGGCAGAGAAGATGGGGTTCAAAATCTCAAATATCAAGAACCATTTGAAGCAGAAAGTGAATGGGGCGAACATGAAGTAGTATCCTCTTTTGATCCCGATATTGGTGCAGTAATAGACAAAGCACTAAAGTTAGTTCACTTAAAAGGTAAGAAATCAGTAAGCACTCCGGTCAGTCAAGAAGAATCGGATGTTGAATATGTCTCTCCCATCAGACCGTTCAAGGGATACAAACGTTGAGGGCAGCAGAATTCATAACCGAAGAGTCAATCAAACTCAGTGGCTTTGGGCCTTCAGAGAAGACTAAAGAATGGGTTGTTAAGGTCTATGAAAAGTTTCCTGAAAGTCCCCTCAGTCGTAGTAATCGTCTGATGACTTTTGGTAAGGGCGATGACATGCAGATTGTGCAGTTTGAACTTACCCCTAAACAGGGAAACAAAGTAGAACTAAAATGGATTCAGGCAACTCCGCTGCGTTCTGGCGCGGGCTCAAAGGCGATGAAGATATTGCAGAATTTAGCACAACAAGATGATATTACACTTACGCTGTTCCCTTGGGATAAAGGTGCAGTATCACAAGCCAAGCTGATCAAGTTTTACAAAAAACACGGATTCCATCACATCGGTAAATCCAAAAATATGCACTGGGAACCCGTTAATGAAGTGCAGACAATTTCCCACAGTAAAGATGATGACAAGTTTTGGCAAGAACAAATGCAAAATAAATTCAAGTCGCTCAGTGATGCTGGAAAACTTAGTGAAGCGGGATCGTTGGGAAATTTAAATCTTTTGGTTGGTCCATTTGGGTATAGTGATGCATATTTCTTTATGGATGGTGATAAGCCAGTTGGGTTGGTAATGGTATCCAAAAAACATGCCCCAGAATATAGAACCGTTACTATGTTTTATTTAAATTCTGAATATAGAAGACAGGGGCTTGCTATGGCATTTTATAAGATGCTATTAAGTCAATATAATCTCATGTCAGATAAAATACAATCTGAGGCGATGCAGGAGGTATGGAAAAAACTCGCGGCGATACCCGGCTATAGCATGAAGGAAGTCGGTGAACGATATCTCATCACTAAGGATACTGAAAATACACAGCAACTTGATGAGAGTCTAAGCAGAATCGTATATCACTATACCAACATATATGCTGCTTCAAATATTCTTGCAACTGGAAACTTTGAACTGAGCAGTGCATTGGGCAGCATTGAACAACAATATATGCCAAAAGGATATCACTACTTTTTAAGCACTACCCGAACTTCAAAAGGTGGATATCATGATTACGTTGGTTCATCTGCTGTTATGTTTGTGTTAGATGGTAATTATTATAACAGCAAATATCCATCAAAGCCAGTAGACTATTGGCAAAACCGCGATCCAGCAAAATCTCATCATAGAAGACATGAGGCAGAAGATAGGTTGTTTAGCAAAGAACCATCTATTCCTATTAATGGCGTTACTGCTATTCATGTGTTTATCAATGATGATGCAGAACCAAATACTAAGGCACATGCAAGAAAAACTCTATTAGAAGCAAAAAAGCGTAATATTCCCGCTTACTATTATAATGATCTATCTGCTTGGAGAAATCTTGATACATCCAAAACATCTCAAGTTAACGCACTTACTGGACAACAATCGTTTAGTAGATCATTCAGTAGACACCGTGGTTGGCTTATTCCTTGGCTTGAAGTAATGCAGGTTACAGATCGGTCTCAGCTAAGTTCAAAAGCCAAAGATATTATTCGTAATCTTGATAGCAATTACTACCAAAAAGAAACGACGCAAGGATTGGCAAATGATTTATCCAACGCCAGAAAACCAAGTTCCGGACCTGACAGAAAAAATGCAATCAAGATAATCAATTATATGAAGCAACACAAATTGTCTAATATCGCAGAGTTTGTTAATGCCATGGCTGAAAAATGGAATGCGATCAATAAATCCTAATTCTTATTGATAAATACATCATAAGGACTAAAGATGAGTATATCCGGACAACAAAACATCAACATTGGCTTGCCAAATGAGTCTGCTGGAAGCGACTCATTATACACTGCATTTACAAAAACGCAGCAAAATTTTAACACTCTGTTTGCATGTTCGTTCTCTTCTACTGGATTTGTTTCTGGTAACGGCATTAACGTTACCTCCAATACAACCACTGGAATTGCAACAATAACGAATACGGGTGTCACAAATATTATTGCTGGAACCAATATTACCATTGACCAATCAAACGGAAATGTTACTATTTCCTCAACTGGGGGTGGTAGTGGCAACGGTATACCCGGTGGTTCCAATGCACAGGTTCAATTTAATAATGCTGGATTATTTGGAGGGTCTCCAAATTTTACGTTTAACCAATCAACCGGAAATCTTACAATAACTGGAAATGTTTTAGCGACTAACCTAATCGGAAACGGTTATAATATTAGTTCAATTAATGCAAGTAATGTCACTTCCGGATCATTACCAAGAGCACAGGCTCCATCACTTGCTGTTAGAACTATTATTGGCAATACTACTGTCACTCCTACTGATAATTTAATAATGGTAAATAGCACATCAACTATTTTTCTACCATCAGCAAGCACTATGGTAGGTGTGCCCATTCAAATACAAAATAATGGAACTGGTGTTACGGTAACTGTATTACCATCCGGAACAGACTTAATAAATGGATATGCTAATGTTATTTTTACTAACAAAAATAGTTTGTTTGGATTTTTGTCCACTGGCACATCATGGGTTATTTTTTAATAGGAACTAATTAAATGGCATATATTGAAACACCTAATCTTCCAACAAATGCTGCACAGGAAAGTGGCGGAAATCTTGCTGCGATTGCTTCAGGACTCGGAACGGGCGGAACCGGAATTTCACCTCCTTCTGGTGGTTCTGGAATTTTAGGATTCCTTTCTGGAATCTATTCCAGACTCGCATCAACTTTAAGTGTAACTATAACAGGAACACCAAATGTTTCTGTAACAAACAATCCAGTATTAGGCGCTGGAACAAACAATATTGGAATAGTTACTCCGTATTACTTAGCGCCTTTATCGTGGAATGGGATCACCGCATATGACATGCGAAAATATTCAACTGTAATTATTACTTGCACCGTTGCTCCTGCTACTCCATATCAGATTACTGTAAGCCCAGACAATAATTCAGACTTTATTCCACAAACTGTAGTGGTTAACAATTCATCAGGAATCACTACTACGAATACAATCAGCACTACTGGCACGTTTTCTCTTTCTGGTCGTCAATTTGTTCAATTGACCGGTGGTTCAACTGGAACATTTTTCATTGCTGGAGGTCAATAATGTCAGATATTATTGCCCAATCACTGGCAGTTGCGGCAGAACAACTGGCAATTTCTGCAAACACGAGTGCTAATACTTCTGCCACTATCGCACAAAACGCTCTCGGAACTATAACTCCGATTAATCTTGGCACAGTTAGTGGTCTATTGAGTGCAATTTCATTCACTACTAATGGAAGATATGAACTTACTACAAGTGGTAATATTACCCTTCCAAATTGGGGTTCATCTTTTACACCGGGCGTGCAAATTGACTTATTCATAACTCAAGGCGGCGGGTATAATCTCGTGTTTGATACCTATTATACGGTTCCACCCGGCTCTTCTTTAAGTTCAATAACTGGAGCAGTGGACATTGTTTCAATTGCGGTATTAAGTAATACTCTTGCTGTAGTTCGCGTCAGTAATGGGGTGAATTTATCTCCACCCGGCGCTACAACATTGACATCATCATTTACCGTTCCAGTATTGAATAATACCGCAAATGTGGTTGTTGCAAATGGCAGTCAGTATACAAATGGAACATGTGTGTTATTAAATAGTTCCCCACCAATGTATGGATTAATTACTGCTGGTGGTGGAACCAATACCTTAACCCTCCAAAATTTATATTCTAATAATACATATGGACAAATAGCGGCAGTAAATTCATCAATTATAGTTGCTGGTGTTCCGGGAATTAATGCATATACTACATTGACTTCCACGTGGTCTTCTGGCTACTTTTATAACATATCAACAATGAATGTTGCCAATTCTAGTCAGTTTCCTGCTGGAAGTTATGGTATTGTTGTTGATGGTGGTTTAAATCTCTTGGTAAAAATTCTTAGTAACCCATCTTCCGGCGTACTTGAAGTAATTAATTTATCGCCATATGCCGTAACGGCTTTTAGTGGAACGTATTTAATTCCAACAGGAACACCCGGCACCATATGGACAACTGGCAGTTCCAATCCTACCACACCATATTATGGAAATTATGGGGACTTGTATCTTAATACCACAACCTCAAATGTGTTTCAGTGGACACAGAACAGTGATAATGATTATTGGAACCAGATTGCAAACATAAAAGGTGGAGCAGGTCCTATAGGGCCAGGTGCCACTACCACCACAGCTAATGCTACCATTGCCAGCACAACTGTATTGCCAGTATCTAACGGAACCGCATTTCCAAACGGTTCATATGTATTTGCAACTGATAGTGGAAATTCAATTCAGGGAAGAATTACTTCTGGTGGGGGAACAACCTCATTATCCGTAAACGTTGCAACTGCAACCGGGACTCAGTTGAATTCTGGTGCTAATGTTACATTTTCTGGTGTTACGGGTGCAACTGGGTCAAGAGGACCTGCAGGTGGGGCAAGTGCTCCGAGACCGGGAACAATTAGTAATTATGCGACATCTTCACCAGCACTTAGTTTTACTGCATATACCATGCCAGATAGCACAGGATCATTTACAATTGTAGCGGGTGCTATAACCAATAAATCAATCGCATCAAGTTGGACAGCAGGTTCTAATGGTGGGCTATTGGATACCGGAACAGTTGGTTCTTCCAGAACCTATCACATTTATGCTATCTGTAAGAGTGATGGAACTGGAGGCGATTATATTGGGTCTATATCGGCGTCTTCCCCAACTCTACCAAGTAGTTATATTGGTGGATATTATATAAGAATTGCATCAATTCCAGTAAATGCCAGCACACAATTTGTTAATTTTACTCACCGTGTCGGAAATATATTTTATTTAACTAACGCAGCACATGATGCAAACCAAGTAATTACATCAACTGTTCCGCAACTACTAACATTAAGTGTTCCTACCGGTATCAGAGTTAAGCCTATAAGCAGATTCAATGGATCGGCATATTATACAACCGTGGCATCAACAGATGAAACTTGTGCTCCTGCGGGATCGTTTAATGTTACTGGAACTGCTGGATTTGATATAGCAACTTCTGCAACCTCATTATCAAGATATTTACTTACCAACACAAGCGGACAAATTCAGTTTGTTTCCGGAATTGGTGGTGGAACACTGTCATGTTGGACAATGGGATGGGAAGATTCAGGATTATATTGGGGATATTAAGATGGGTTTATACACAGGAACATCTTTACAGCAGGGGTTACCTCAAGGCATATTACAACCAGAAACAGTAACTTGGTATTCCCGATGTGCAGTTAAACCACCATATAATTATGTAACATATACTGATAATTTAATTTCTGAATTAAAATCATCTGGTGTATGGCAGCAGCTAGAGGCATTATATCTATTAAACCAAAATGATTATGGAACAACGCCTTATAATTTAATACAGCCACAATTTGATTTATATATACCATACGGCGTTTCCGGATTTCTTCCTAATGTGGGATTTCAGGGAAATGGCACAAATGTGAAATTGAATACTAACTGTAATTTATTTACGGATACTACTAAATATACTCTTTCCAGTGCATCTATGTTTATGTGGTCATTGTCACAAAATTACTCCAGCACCACTTATGACATGGGATGTCAGAGCAATAATCCTTTGACTAGAGCGGCAATCTGTTGCCACAATAAAAACACATTTTCGTTCTATGCAAATAGTACTTATGCTGTCAATATGACTGTTGGTGCAGCCTCCCAAGGTGGGTTTTTTGCTTGGAGCCGAAATAATGATTTTAACAATGTTATTGGATATAACTCTGGCGGTGCAGTAAGTTTTCCTAGCACTGCGGTAGGTGTACCTTACGTAAATCAGTTAACAATGTTTAATTTAAACGTAAATCAACCATATGTACAGGAAGGGTTTTCTAGCATTCAATGTCCATTATTTGGGTTCGGTGGCGGATTAACGCAAGCACAACTGGATTCATTGTATGGGGCATGCTTGGCTTATTTGAGCGCATGTGGGACTATTAATAATGATTATCCTATTGATGCTCCCACATTTCCTGCTTATTTTTCTCCAAATAGCATAACACAAGTACGCACAATTAACGGCCCTGATTTTCGTGTATATCAGAATATTCCACCCCCGGTTGTTGACAACCAAACTAATCAGATCAACAACCCACCAACCAATCCGGGATATGCATATTATCCGGAATCAGATTCTGGAACACAGGTAGTGGCAAGTTTACAGCCTTCTGTAACTTCAGAAACTACAATAGGCGGTCATCATTGGATTTGGCAGATGAGAGCATTGGCATCAGCACCCTATAATACTCGTCCTAACAATTTGGCACCTGACTATCTCGCAGGAACAACAACATCGTATACTCTCGTGCGCAATGATCCAACTGTATCTGGAAGCCCTATGCTACAATGTAGAATGCAGTATAGCAGTTTAGAAACTGCCAATGCGGCAACTGAGACGTTACTGAGATATACTTTAGGATTTCCAGCACATAGTGATAGCACAGACCCAATGCAGTATGGATATTTAGATGTTGCCAATAATGCTGGAATACCTGATAGTTCTGTTATGTTTTTTCAGGATGCATATGATAATATAAACACAGTATTTCCTACCTACTTGACTGGGGTATTGGGTGGGCCATATTATGTTGGCATTGATCAGATTATACTTTCTTCTGCACGATTAATTGACTCTAATGTGGCAACCGGAGTTATATTAGATTCTGAGGCACAGGATGGAAGAAGTTCCAGTGATTTGTTACAACAACTTCAATTATATGCGGCACTTTGTGCTAGTGTCGGTTTAGAGTTTGTTGCGTACCCAAATGCATGGAATGGCAGTGGTGCACAAAATACAGGATACTCATATGGAACAGTCAGTGACATTTTATTGGAACTGAACAATACTCCGAATTTAAAGTTATGCCTTGTTGCATGGAAAGGTAATGCTGAACAGAATATAACTCAGTCCTTAGATAACCAATTGGCATTAATAACAAAAGGACCATCCGGTACCGAAAATAATCCAATAAATTATGCAAATATTCTGATGACCGTGGGAATTGGATTTCCAACTTATGAACATAAAAATATAACTTTCAAAAATCCGGGACAATTCACCCCATCAGAATGTGCGATCATCAACAATTACATGCAAAGAGGAATGGCCGGAATGGTAGTTTGGAGAGATTATGGATCAGCAGGTGGACCATTAACCAGTTCGTACAATCAAGTTCTTGCAGCCGTTTTAGGACTACCAACATCATAAATAACATCACGGGAAAAACAAATGAGTGGAAATTTAACAGCAATTAAGATTACGCAACTTAGCGATATAGGAGCAAATATTTCTGCTACATCGTTGATTCCTATTGTTGATACGAGCAACCTTAGCAATCCAATTACCGACAAGGCCAATTTACAAATTGTGGGTAATTTAATTCTTAATGGTGCTGGCGGCACATATTTCCCGCCTGTTGCTCAAGCCTTTCTTGCCCAGACAGTAACCAATGCTGCACAACCGAACATTACAAGTGTCGGAGTTTTAAACAACCTTAGTGTCACCGATGTAAGTGTTTTGAATATTCCCGGTGGAAGCAATGGGTATTATTTACGTACCAACGGTAATGGGAATGTTTCGTGGGCTGCTGCGGGAAGCGGCGGTAACACTTCTCCGGGAGGCTTAAATACACAAATTCAATATAATAATGCAGGGACTTTTGCGGGGTCGGCTGGACTCACATTTAATTCTACATCAAATACTCTTACTACCAGTAATATTTTTGCAAGTAACATTAGTGCCACAATATTAAGTGGAAACTTAACATCAAATGCCCAACCAAACATCACTTCTCTTGGCACATTGACTTCTCTATCAGTAACGGGTAATATTCGCGGCGGAAATCTTATCGCATCTGGATCAGTAGTTTCCAACATAGTTACTGGAAACTATTTATATGGAGATGGTAGTAACATTTCAAATGTTAATAGCCATCTTACGGTAGCAGATTCTACTAATACTTATACTAATATTAATTCTATTAAATTCAATGGTGCAACCGTTAACGTTACTGGCACGGGGAATGTTACAGTTACTATTACTAGTGATCGCGTTTTACTTCAAGATGTAACTGTTTCATCGACGCAATCAGCCGTTCCGCTAACTGCATTTAATAACTCAATCTATCTAAATTACATTATTGTTATTACTGGTGGACTTTCCGATGCAGAATTTCAAATTCAAATGTCAACCAATGGTGGTGCTACATATGATACTGGTGGAAATTATGATTGGTCTGAAACCGTATTTGGTTCAGGTGGGTATAATAATACCGTCCACGGCAATAACGCCGTATCTATTCAACTTCCAGCAGGTGGTTCCACATCACCAAGTGCATTTGGGGCTACAATTAATTTATATGATCCAAACAGTTCCATAAATTATAAACAAGTAGACTACACAGGATCATGTTCATCGGTAGATGGAAATAATTATGCTCAAGTGGGAGCAGGTCGCTATAGAAGCACTACCCCATATAATGCCGTTCGTTTATTATCACGAACTGGAAACATCAATGGTGGAAGATTCCGATTATATGGAATTCCCATTTAAAATTTGAATGAAAGAAAGATTAAGATATGATGAAACAACCAATAGTTGACACCAGTCAAGACCCTGCATTCAATCCACCAAAAAGCATTACGAAAACAAACCTACCAAAGCCTCTACCGCGCTATCATTGGGTAGCAGACCCGTTTGATAATCGCGATTTCGTATATCAATTATCAAGCATTCCCAGTATGCCATCTAAAGTTGATTTGCGACCATATGCAAGTCCTATTGATGATCAGGGTAACCTTGGGTCCTGTACAGGAAATGCCATTGCGGGAGCGATTGACTTAATAGACAAAAAGAACCAAAACAGATCGTTGCGCGTAAGCCGTTTGTTTATCTATTATCAAGAACGGCTTCTTGAAGGGACTATATCACAAGACAGAGGTGCTTATATTCGAGATGGCATCAAAGCATGTTATACTGTTGGTGCGCCACTAGAAAGCACTTGGCCATATGACATAACTAAGTTCTCACGAACTCCAAGTTCAGTGGCGTATGCAGATGCTGCCAAACGCAAAGTGGTAAGTTATGCAAAATGTGAAGACTTTAATGCTGTAAAGAATGCATTGGCGGCTGGAACACCAGTTGTAGTAGGATTCCAAGTTTACTCTAGTTTTGAGTCTGTAGCAGTAGCAAGAACTGGAATTATGCCATATCCAAATGTTGCTAAAGAACAGTTACTAGGTGGTCATGCTGTCTGTTTGGTTGGCTATGATGACGCACACAACTGGTTTATCGCCAGAAATAGTTGGGGACCAAATTGGGGTGATCATGGATATTTTTATATGCCATATCAAGTAATTCGGGATACTAACATGAGTAGTGATTTTTGGACTATCAACTTAGTTAGTAATCCTTAACCCAATTTAATTGTCTCGTGGAAGTCCATCAATTTCATTAAGGACCGTGTAAACTTCGTCAAGTGATTTACACATCAACTTTACCGTCGCCCAATCATCATCGTGATTGCGTCCACCGATTTCAACCATGTATCCGTTGTCATAAAAGTATACTGATGCGTTTTCGCTTACTTTTTTGAGTTTATCAGAAATTTTTAAAATTTGCTTAGTCATTAATAGCCTCCAAAATATCTTTGATTGTTGTAATGGGACGAGGTTTTCGTCCCGGTCGTTTCCTTACTTTAATTTCATCATTTCGTGTTTCTCTACTCGCTAGTGCATCTTCAATGATTGCATGATCACTTTTAAATAGAGGGTGTGCAAGCATATATTTGAGCGCATCAACCTTTGTCATTGGTTGAGGAAGATCAATAAAGTCTAAACGGGTAGCACCATCTTTTGCATATCGCTTTAATCGTCTGCACATATTATTGGTGAATCTAACTTTATATCCATTTTTATAGTCAGTGATACCGATCACACTAAATGTTTGTGAAGTCATTAATTATCCATATTTATAAGTTGAAACTTGTGTAACACAACACCACTATAGCAAAAAAGGGCCTGAAGTCAAGCCCTTTTTCACCAATATCAGTTAAACATGTTTAACAAAGATTTGCGCTCTCAGAGAAGAGTGCAGGACCATACAAACGTTTAGCAATCTGATGGGCAGAATGCCCGTCATTTGCCTGCACCGTAACGCGAATCATTGCACCACCATCGTTACGAACCAAAAGCCACCAAGTACGCATATTATTTCTCATCAATTTTGAGGATAATTTCTCTTGGTATTATGGCACTAATGCTCCGTATTCTGAAATCATATTTTGGCTACCCCACATTGCACGAACCTGTTCAGTTGCGATGTACGGTGTTGGT